>Ga0210059_1000124_pt1 | contig 71227 bp, 35 predicted proteins | sample Ectturendosymbi2_FD_188042 | JGI IMG/M metagenome (GOLD analysis project Ga0210059, IMG submission 188042) | Ecteinascidia turbinata endosymbiont from Florida, USA - Sample 2 (SPAdes) (version 2) | ecosystem: Host-associated > Tunicates > Ascidians > Unclassified | place: Key West, Florida... | reverse complement strand
GACGGAGGAGCTAGGGCGTTGGTAAGGCAACCGAAAACTGCTGTTTTAGGCTGAAATCAAAGTACGAATATATCGTACCCCGGCTCTCAAAGTGTTAAGATCCATTTCTTCCTCAAGTTTCAATTCACATATCACTGCACTGTTTGTGGAGTAGCCTTACACCAGGGCTGCACAACCTTTTTGCTATTGCCGGCCACATTACGTTTACTTTTATGAATTATGGCGGCCAGTGAGTTCAAGATATTCTATATTTTGCATTGCTTCTGTTCTGCTTTCACACACTGAGCCTACACTGCTTTCACACGTTTGTTTGGCCTTCTTTCTACTAAGTATACTTATACAGTACACAAATAGTTTTAAATAATGCACGACCACCATAAGTTCTATATTTCAAATTACATAATCATGTGCACGGCCGCATCAATTTTTATTGAAAGACACTTACGGCCACAGGTTGTGCACCCCTGCCTTACATGCAAACTCATACAGGTTAGATGGCAAAGCCATGGATTTTACATTGTTGCATCACAAAAACACAAGATCAGGCAAAATCTACGCAGAGTTTTCTATCGGCACGCATTTTTCTCTAGTACAGTATAGGATATTAAAAAATAGTAATACATGAAAACTCAACAGCCATCCAAGTACCTCTGGAAATCTTCCTGTGAACCCCTGAGGGTTTGAGAACCCTTAATCTAAAGTAAACAAAATATTTGATTAAGCCTATAATAAGATAATTAATCAATTTGTTTATTTTAAATCATAACTTTTGAACCAGAAACGCTATAACGTTGATTAAAGACTCAAAAGACTTGGACTCGAGCCTAGTTTCCAATGAAAACTTCAGCGAAATACTTTGGCCTAACGGTTAGGCTCTAGGCCAGGGTAACATGAGCCAAAATGACCCTAAAACTACTTCACTTATGACGTCACTCAAAGTCAAAGAAACACGTTTAAATTTTGATAAACACTGCTGCCACCTTTAGCTGCAGTGGTCTTTCTGATGGCATCAGTGGTTTTTGAAACATTTACGGCCCAGGTGGGGAACCCATTTACTATCATGGGCTGCACAAATTAAGGATTATTGCTGGCAGGCCGCAAGTAACAACTGATTGTATCCTGAAATTCCACCTTTATCTTGCTATGACGGATGCAGGCTTCTTATTACATCCTACTCTTAAGCACCTGCTTATCATAGAGCTTCATTTTGATGTGATTTTGTACTCTAAATTGGGTAATAAAAATTGTGATACGGCCCGCATTTGGCCTGCGGGCCACATGTTCCCTACCCCTGATTTAAGGTATGCTTGTACTTTCCTGTAACGAACTTCTGTTTTTTATGTAGTTATTGCAAAGATGAAAAATCAAAATGTAAAAAGAATTTCAGTTCTGATCTATTCCTTTGATAGCACCTGCTGCCATAATTTTGTTTAATTTTTAAAGAACCTACAGACCAGGGGTTCCTAACCTTTCTATGACCATGTACCCCTTCAGCATTTCGACAGATGACCATGTACCTGTAAAATTTCTTATGATGAAAAGGTTGAATAAAATAATAAAAATTCACCAGATTGTTGATAGAACTTTTAGATTTTTGGAACTATGAAGGTAAACTTTGTTTTTATGTCTCAAAGTTAACATATTTATCAATAAGCACTATGATTTTTGAAAATAATATTCACTGATATATACATACATATTTGGAAATAAATAACCTGAGTATATTTTCGTTTCTGTTGTTAACCTTAAATGTACCCTTTCAGATAGGCAAATGTACCTCTAGGGATATATGTACCCCAGGTTGGGAACCCCTGCTATAGAACAACAAAACTGTGGGGAAAAATTATCATAGCTTACCACCTGGCTTCTTTGCTATATAATATGAAGTTTTCGTAAAGAGGAGAGTATCTTTGAGGATGTCCCTGATAATGCTTCATGATTAGGAAAGAAGTCTTGCTCTTAGTAAAACACACATTTTTGTGTTAATGCTATTATTGTATTGAAAGTTGTTTTTCAGAGATGAAAGGATTTCAAATTTATAAACATTAAGCAAACAAGCACATTTTCTGTGTGTTGCTGCTTTGTTTGAACAATCAAGTGTTGTCTTGTATGTCTATGGTTTTTTCCATCTGATGCTATAACTTGTTTGCTGCGCTATCTTTAACGCTCAGAATGTCTTCGTATTTTCATTATCTATTATGCATTGTTCTAAAATTCTAAGAATTATAAATGGGTATTGAAATTGTCTTTCAAAGTTGGTGTAAAATGTTAACTTTTAACACCTTAGGTGCGGATTCTAATATATATGTCATTCGTTCAAATGTGCCGAGTGCGGAATGACATATATACATATGTCATTCACTTTGGGACTTGTCCATCAGAAAAAACGACAACATGTTATCTTTCTTCATACTTGTTTTTTTGCAATGAAAATTTTCACAAGTGTTCTTCATGCCTAGATACATTGATCCTGAAAATTTTATGCAAATTGACCAAAAACTTTTTCAGTTATGAAGTTTTACGTCAAACCATCTTGCTGGGCCTAGGCAACAAGGCATTAACACGGATGCTACCAGTGTACGAATACATCGTACCTAGAAATTGTACATGAGCCACAACTCCATATCTCGCCAGTCGATTGTGCTGGAGACCTGTTTAAACCCTCAAAAGATGCAGCAAGTCTTTGAGTCTGCAATGAAAAAATTTTTTTTGGTTTTGGGTTTCAGGTTTTTTGTGAGTGATGCCATAAATGGGTAAGTTTTAGGCTATTTTGGTTCACGTTACCTGGCCCGGGGCCCAACTGCAAAAGGGAAGTACAGTCGTTCAAGTTTTTATTAGAAACTATGCTGGAATCTGAGTCTTTTGAGCCTTTGGTGGCCTTACTAGTGTTTCTTGTTCAAAAGTTATGGCCTAAAAGCAACAAATTAATTACTGATTAGGGGATTAATTGTAATTTGTGAACAAACACAATCACCTGGTGAGTTATGGAGTTGAACTAAGACATGCTAGAAACTGGGAATTTTCCCAAAACTACCAGCAGCGAAGGTGGTAAAAAAGGTAGGTGCTGACAGTTGTTTCTTGAAACATAATAACGTTTTTCATACTCATTTGTTTGCAATGAAAATTTACAATAATGTGCTCACATACCTATGCGCATAACCCTTGAAAATTTCAGGTAATGTGAGCAAGAATATCCAGCAACATTTTGCTAGGCCTAGGCTACAACACTTTTTCAATAAAACCTACAGGTACTGACAGTTGTTGCATGTAAGAGGATTTACTTTTTTGTACTCATGCTTTTGCAAAGAAAATTTCAACAAATTTCAGAGTAACTTGCATTCAGTTTGGAACTACTTCAGTGCATGGCTACAAAACTTTATCCTATTCAGCAGGTTAAGAAGTTGTAATACAAAAGTCAAAACACAGTAACTTTTTAAAAACCTTTTTACAGCAAAAGTTTGCAAGAATGCTTGTGCACCTTTCCTGAAAATTTGAGTTCATTTCATTAAGAACTCTGTAAGTTATTTATTTTTGAATCTAGCAACTACACTGTGTTCACAGTGCATCAGACTGTGCTGTTGCTTACCTAAGAAGTTTGGGTTCAGTAAGTTGTTTTGTAGGATGGCATAACTTTTCTCATGCTTGGTGTTTTACAACCAAATTTTGCATGAATGTTCTTGTGAAGATGCATCTTACCTGAAAATTTGAGTTCAACGAGACAAGTATTTTGTGAGTTCTTCAATTTTGAGTCTAGCTGTTGGGTAAAAACAACCCAAAAACTGTCCTGCAGTGGCTGAATAATCGTGCAGAATTTACTCTGCACCGAAGGTGTTAATTGTACTCAGTGATTAAAACAGTACAAATGTGTTCTTTATTTTGCAGTAAATTCTTTCAATCAAATCAATTTCATCATAGTTATTTTTGGGTGTCTATGAAACTGGTCTGCATGTGTTACGCTATTAAGAAAACAAATCATCCTAATAGAACAATACAACAAACAGCTGCTTGAAATAAAACCCATGATGTTTGCCTTGTTGGTTTTAAGACTAGAGAGGTTTGCTCTGCAACATCATTTTGTCCATATTTTTTAATTTTTATGAATGTCATATGTTTTTTGATAGCTTAGAATGGTGAAGATTAACTTTTGCAGTTTGTGGTTGATTCTCTGATGGTACATGATTTTGTTATTGTACCATGTAGTACTAACAAACTTGTGCATGATGTAAAACCTGAATGGTGAATTATTGGAAACCAACATTTTTGTGTTATATGACAACTCTTACTATACATGGGAGATCTTCAGACCACTGTGGAAATAGTCCTCGATCTTGGGCGATTATACAATGTTGACATTTTCCAAAGGGGGTAAGCAAATTTTGATCATGTTAATAACATATTAATTTTGTGTGTTTTGCAATTGCATCAAGCACTAAAATGACCAAGAAAAACATTCCCTCATTTGTCGCAGTGTCAAAATTGACACTATGTAACACAGACTAAATATCATTCAAAGCACAGCTTTGTACATAGCACAAATTTAATCAAGCACTAGAAAAAAATCAAAATGAGAGAAAAATAATATCATTCATTTCAGTTTTTTTTTTAAAGGAAAATCTTAGGTACCCGGTAGGGACCCAATTTCTCGGATTGTCTCTAAAACACCTTAAAAAACCCTGTTCATTTTGATACCTGCTTTTTTTGGGTGAGTCACTGAGACAGAAGTCTTACCAGGACTTGAAATACCTGGTCAACAGCTAACTCAGATGTTTCTGCTAGCACTATACTGAGACTGGACCAAATATGGTCAGGGATGTAAATATACCACCTGGTCGACCTCTTGACTGTTTTCTCGTGGGTGTGGCCAGCAGGATTTGCCTCGCCAATGTTTGTTGAGACATTAGATGAACCAACAGAGTTGGGATCTCTTGATTAAGAAGAGTAGCAGACATTAAGAGCTTGATAAATTTCACAGTTGCGCACTTATTTGTGGACTGTCACACCGTGAACTCCTTGCAAAAATCCTAGCAAGCAGCACCAAATTGTCTGCAAAAACCAAATGGTTGAACCTGTAGCTTCCAACATTGATACCGCATTGACTTGGCTGTGAAATAGAACATGAAAAAGAGTTGTGAAAGCACACATCAAAGTCAAAGTCTCACACCAACGATGAATGGTTGTAATTTAGCTCCACTGACACAGACACAACTTCCCAGCAAGAATACAATAACTTGACAGCCAGTAACAGGTGGTTGTCAACATTGTACTCCCTTAAAACATCCCCAGGGTTTTTCGCACAAGTCATTTGCTTTCTTGAAGTTGACAAGCATATGTAGGATGGCTAAGGAGAGATGTCCTGGTGATTAGGGCATTCTTTCTTGTCTGGACCTTTACCTGGCTACTTGGCACACATGAATCAGCCAAAGAACACGTTGAGTCAAGATTTTGAGAGCATTTTAGGTCGGATTTCATCATAGCCTGCAGCCTTCCCAGACTTCAGTATTTTGACAGCTAGGAAGACTTTGGATGCACAGTAGTAATGTTTTCCTTTCTCATACCTACCTCTTGTGTGTCAAAGAGTATGATAGTGACTGGGTTCAAAAGATCTTTGAACTACTATACTCTTTTCAGCTACTAAGGATGTCCTCCTCATTGGTGAGTATGACACAATTTTGCTGCTTGATGGATCTAGGAGTGTGAGATCTTTTGCCACGGAGATGCCAGATGCTTTGGCAGAGTGCTTTGTTGGGTTGCCAGTGGTAATGGCAAACCGTTGTTTGTACAATTATGTTATGGTGTAAGGCTCAACTTCACAGGTAAGTCTCCACTGGCCGCTATGACTTGCGAAAGCAACACAGCCTACTCTCAATACAACAGTCCAGTACGGTGCATTTTCTACTATGAGTTCATTCAACAAGAGTTTGTTCAAAGCTTCGCAGAGACAATTGCAAGAAACGAACCATGATGATCAGAGATGCAGAAGGTCAAATTACACTCGCAAGAGCACTGTGTAATATCGTGGCACATCTAGAGAGAATGTCGTGGTGTTTTACAAACATTCACGGCACCAGGGAGTTCAACGCTAATTCACCTGCATAGATACAATGACAATGATAGTTATTCCTGGCAACCACATAGATGCCGCAGCAAATACAACAAACAAGACAGTTTAACACAAGCTAAGCTCATACTCAGATAGTCGAGTTCACTACTCTCACTGCAATGATCACTGTTACTTCAACTTAACTAAGCAGCACAACGGCCACCTAACTCTAACATGGCGAACAAAGAACAGAACATGGCGTTGTGAGCAAACTAACAGTGCGACAATGGTCCGCTCCCGGCATTCAAGGGAATCCGCTTGATTAACTGATTAAGTGCCGTGATTTGAGCAGGTGACTAATTGATCGACCGTAACAGCCAGTAAATGGCATCCAATTTATGTCTGAAATTCATCCAAGGTTGCATTTTTCACTTTGTCACCATGGTGGCTGCAGACTTCTCTGCCTTAGTGTACTGCAATTGCAAAGAAAATGCAGCTTTGTTTTTAATGCCAGTTCTTTACTTGAATATCTTTAAACTTTTGGTTCTTTCATAGGGCTATTATTTACTAAACCGAGTCATTTCCTACCACATGCTCAAGTAGCAGATAAAGCAATGGCTGTTTTGAACAGCTGCTTCTCTACCTATGCATCTGCTATGCATTTTGGGATCTCTCGAAACAAGCATGATATGCTGCCTAAAGAAGTCTTTCTAAAATCTTTGTTTGCTAGGGCTTCCCACTTCACTCTCTGGGATTGCCTGGTCCTATATGTACGTGGAGGCCTGCTGGTTTTTCAAGATGTAAGTTGCAGACCACCAGGTGGTGATTGGTTGACAGTTTTGTACCCTTTTAGACACCAACATCCAACATGAAGAAGAAGTCAGCTGAAATTTCAAAAATCAATAAGTGACTGTTGACCCGAAGAATCTGTGTACCAAGTGCGCATGTGCACATCTCTGTGTTGGAAGAACATGTTACTTATGCTATGCACAATGCATTATTACAGCACAGTTGCACCAGGAGCCCTCTGTTGCAGTATCATTACATCAGCATCATAATGTCAGACAATCACGCCCTTCCATACCAAAAAAAACAAAATTTGAGTAAAAAGATTTTTTGTCCAAATTTTGTTTTTGGCCATAAATTTTGAACTAAAAATGCTAGATGGCCAATCAAAGGCTCTAAAGCAGGGGTGGGGAACCTATACTATCACGGACTGCATGAATTGTGCATTAGTGCTGGCGGTCTACAAAATCAATTAATTTTATTTTAAATTCTACCTTTACCTAACTATGAGGAAGAGTGACTTCTGTTGACTTACTATCTACAGTAAGTACTTGCTTATCATGGAGCTTTCTTTTGACACTGTGTTGTACTCTAACTTAGGTAATGAAAATTCTGATGTGGTCAATACCAAATGTTCGTTCACGCAGGCTGCACAGTGGCCTACGGGCCACAGGTTCCCCACCCTTCCTCTAAAGCAGTGGTTGAATCACAATCAGAGTTCAGACCGGTCAAAATACACCACTAGGCCTACAGGCTACAGAGTACAAGTACTTAGTATATGCACAGTGCTTTTAGTATTACTCCACGATGCGTTATGGTAACAGTTGCCAGCGCTATACTGCGAAAGTAAGCTAATGTGATATTAGTTAGTCACTTACTATGAAGAAGCTAGTGGTGCTGGATAAAGCCAATCGTCAGCCAAAAGTGAAGTGAAGGCAATAATACGAAAATTCAATTTCAACTATCAGTATCATCGAATTAACAGTTAAATTTGCGTTTTCGTATAAATCTTCACCATGTTTTTAGCATCAATTTCTAGCATAGATAATCAGGTGTTTGCAGTAATTGGCTTCTCCAACTTTATTGACACAAAATGAGTGGAAAAAAGCGTAAATATTACAAAGATTATCTGAAGTAAGGCTATATAGATACCAGCAGTGAGTTATGGTCAAGTTGTACCACAATACATGATGTGTTTTGAAACTCTGAGCAGCGATGCTTGGAGACCAAGCATTCTGCAGCTTCATCTTCAAACAGAACACCTTGGTCATCAAAGTAAACCTTGGGCTTCTTTACAAAGCCAGCAAGACTCTTTCAAAGACATGAAGATCAAGATTGCCAGTAGTGATCTAGTGTTTTCGCCACTCATCATCTGCAGAAGTGGCAGAACGTAGAAGCATCTTTCGAAATCGCTCACATGATTGCTAAAGAGAAGGAACCCAACAACCGTTCATGTTCAAGCATCCAAACTTGTGTTGGGGAGGCGGACAGCAAAAAGCTTGCAAAGATATCTCTTGCTGATTCTAGCATTGAAATATGCATCGTTCAGCTCACAAAAGATATTGAGTGCCACGTTCTCGAAAAGATGCATCACCTTTTTTGCTATTCAAGGTGATGAAACAAAAACAGCTGATCTTGACCAACTGGCTGAGTTGCTGGTCTTTGTTCACATTGTTGGACCTTCTTCAATTGAAGAGGAAATGCTGTTTTGCAGACTGCTAGAAACTACTACTGAAGCAGTTGTATTTCAAGTTGTCGCCACATGTTTTGACAACAGTGACATGAAATGGGAGAAACTGGTGGGTATCTGCACTGACGACGCCCTGGCAATGCTTAGATCTCGAAGTGGACTTTTTGCCAGGATAAACCAGAAAGTCCCAATACCTTTGAATCTCACTGTGCGATCCACCGTGTGGCTCGGTTTTCAGCTGCAGATGGCCTACCTCCTGGATATTTTCCATCGGCTTAATTATCAAAATTTGCTCTTGCAAGGCAAGAATCCTAACCGGATCAATAGCTATGGCAACAGCCAAGCTTTCGTGGCGAAGTTGAGGTTGTGGTATCGCCAAGTTCGAAAAAGGATATGCAGCTTCATAATCCAATCTAGATACTGCCCTTGACGAAGAACAGATTGCATGGGAGGTCGAGCTCAAGAACAAAGTGGAAGCCCACCTTCGACTTTTGAAATAATAATTCGAACGCTATTTCCCAAACACCGAAGTTCCAGAATGGAAGGTTCGTCTTAATAAGAACATTCTTCCTGACGATTTGTAAGAGGAATTCATGGAGATGAAGTGTAACTCCTCTGCAAAAGACGATTTTGAAGCAATGCTACTGATTTCTGGGCAATGTATACATAAGAGAGTGGGTAGTGTGGCTACATGAGTACTTCCGTTTTGATCCACTTACCTAATACGTGATATTGACTTTTCTACACTCGTGAACATGAAGACAAGACCTTGAAACAACCTTTGACTGAGAAGTTGATCTGAGATGTGAATTATATGCTTTAAAGCCTGGGATTGAACTTTTGATTTCTAAAAAGCAACCACATCCGTCCCACTGATGAAAGTTAATTGCCAATAAATTGTTCTTACGTTCAATGTTAGTTGATTTTGTAGTAGGGTGGGGCGCGAAGTTTGTTGGCATCGCCAAAGGGGGACGCGTCTCAAAAAGTTTAAGAACCTCTGCTCTAAAGACTCATACTATAGCCTAGTTTCCGCTAAAAACTTATTCAAAAATTGGCTTTAGTGTTGGCATCCAGGGTGCAGTGACTTTGGCCAAAAATACATAAACCTACGTCCATTATGATATTACTCACAAAAAATCCAGAACTTTCCAATTGTTTTTCAATCTAAACTAGAAGACTTCCCGTATTGTTAGAGGGTTTAAACAGCTCTCTAGCTCAATCGGTTGGCGAGTTATGGTGGTGCAAAGTGATGCAAAAAAGTGGCTCATGTGGGATTTAAAGAACTATGCCGTCTCTAAAGGCGTAAACAATATGAAAATAAATTGTTGAGTTGTGCCATCAAATTATTGCCAAGACTTCAAAAATATTTTGATATGTGTGTTTTTGTTGATTTTGATGCTGTGGTCATTTTAATGTTAACTATTATGTTTGATTTGTGTCTTTTTTAAGCTTCTAATATTTTTAGGGTGTTTTGCCTACATTCATTTTCATAAAGTTTGGTTATCAGCTTTAAGTCATGAAATGTTGAAGTAGCCTTAATCTAAAGGATTTGCTATTGTGTTGTCAGATTCTACTGGGTGTTGTTTACTTTAGTTGAACCTACAACCCTCACTTCAAAAGTGGAAGTGCATATGATTAAGCAAGCAAATAATGGCTGTGTATCTCCATCAAGGTTAGTATTTACTTCCACTTCCAGTGTTGATAGTTAATGCAACTATTATTTCATTATACATGACACATCCGATTTTAGAGGACAATGTTGCTTTTTTAAATTTGAAGCAAATTTGGTATACCACTAGCCAATGTGTTGAACAATATCATATCATGTAAAAATCAAGTATTTTTTATGAGAAATGCTGCTATGTGATGCATATTGCAGAGAAATCTCAATTGTATTTGCTGCAATAACAAGCTGACTCAAATCTGAATCACGTATTCTTGATAGTCAATACAGAAAGTTGCAGATTTCAGGTTGACTTGCTTGTTGGACCTCCCTTGTTTTGGCTGATTTTAGCAGCGTAGTTATCTCTTACTTTGATATTATCTTGATGAAAAGCATTGGTTGCACATTACTGCATTTTCCATCCCACATTGAAGAAACCTGCAGCGTTGCAGTTGCACACTTGGGCCCACAATTTTCATTGGCTGCTCAGACAAACGCACATGAATTTTTCATTGCAACAAAAGAAGTATAGAATTTTAAGTGTGAAACTTTGTTTAAATTGCATAAACAACATCAAGCAATTAATAATTAGTTTAGATAGTTTTGTATGTTTTCATTATAATTTGTAACAGGGATTGCTGTATGTGCTCAGCTGATTTATAACAAAATGCTCCGATCTTTATTTCCAGGTTACTTCCATCTGGAGCAGTGACAAGTGTTGTGCATGTGCTACGACGTAAAGAAATGGCTGTATTAGAAAACTGTTTTTTGTTCCGGATTCACAGTTTGGTTGATAGCCAGGATGTGAGTAGTGTTTTTAATTCAAATGCATGTTGATACTTGAAGTATTTTTTCATTAAATTTGTTCTTTTTGGAGAATTAGTCTATAGCTCAACTATGTCAGGTTGTTGACTCTCAAATCTGTAGGCTAAAATCTACAAAACCCAGCAGACAATCGTACAACACCATAAGCTTATTTTTGGCAGTTGGTTTTGTGTGCAAACTAATTGGCTCATAAAAATTCTCACTTAGTCTCATTCTTCAGTTGACTGAGCGATTGATGTTATTGCTTTAATGATTTCTGTGATCCTTCATTAAACTCCTGAAATCTATGCCCAGGCTAATTTAAAACCTTTGGAGCCAGGTGACTTTCACTTCAAAAAGGTATAATTTGCCCGAATTGGGCAAGTCTTCGCATCTCCATAACTCGCTAGTCGATTGCGCTAAAGAGCTGTTCAAACCCTCAAATGACTTGGTGAGTCTTCTAGTTTGCAATAATAGAAATTTTTAGCTTTTGTTATTTGAGTTTGTCGTGGGTGATGTAAAAATTGGGGTAGGTCTTTTTTGCTGAGGTCATCAGACCTTGGGCAGGCCCCAACTGCAAGAAAGAAGTATTTCATTCAAGTTTTTAGTGGAAACTACAAAACAAGGCTATAATTTGAATCTTTCAAACCTTTGATTAGCTTTCTATCATTTCTGGTTCAAAAGTTATTGCCAAAAAAAAATTTGGGGTAAAAATTACCCAAAAAGATTTATTACCCGAAATATCCGCTAGACTGAATCTTGTGTTATATACTTCTCAGACAACAGTGTGAATTTTTGCCCTTTGGCGACATTTCTAAGACTAACCTTTGAACATGCAAAATTCTAGTGACAACTGCCTAAGCATACCACAAAAGTTTTTGTGCCACTTAACCAATCAGTAGGGAAGGTGTTAAAGCAGTGGTTTTCAACTTTTTTTGTACCATGGCCCATTATAGAAACAGGGTTTCCACACAGTATTGAAAGTATTGAATTTCAAAATTAGTTTTCAAGACATTGAAAAAGTATTGAATTTGGCCAAAACTACACTAGGTATTAAAAAAGTATGGAAATTCAAAATGGAAAAGAAATCTGAAGAAGTGTGTGAGAATTTTACTGAAGGCAAAGCAATTCATTATTTATTCAGAGTTATACGATGTGTAAAATTGAGTTTCATGACTAAGAATTTTAAAAATGAAGAGAAGTAATGGTATTGAACTTTTTTAATTTAGTATTGAAAAGGTATGGAAAAAGTATAGAAAATGATGTTTAAAAATGTGTGGGAACCCTGATAGAAACTTAACCCAACGACCTCCATCTAAACTCGAATAAAGCAAATGTAATAAAGCTGTGTACATAAAATTTGACCTTGTGGCCCTTTCAAAAATGTTCCCTCTGGGGGCTGCAACCTCCAAATTGAAAACAGCTGTGTTAAAGAGTAACCATCCAATAACTAAGTTCCAATCTGAGATAACTGTATGCAACTGATAAAGTTATTTACAATGAATGGCAATAACTTATACATGCATTACTTTTCAGTCTTGTTTTGTAGTGGTGCACTAAAAATGGTAAGGCTTTTTAAGAATGTACCTTTATTGTGTGTCAACAATAACCTTGTAGCTGTTTGACATGGGTGATGTAAGTATTCTAATGTTGATTGCAAAAACGTATAGTACCTGTTAATTTTCGGCAGGTTTGATAAACAAGTCAGTTATATCCGGGGGTGCACCTAGGGGGTCTGTTTGGCTGTCATGACAGACCCCTTTGCACCGCAGGTACTCAGCATTAAAGCCTATAAAATATCAAACGCTGTCACTGCAGGTCTCCAATGCGGGTGTTTTGGAGCAGGCAACAGCCTACATTTCCCTTGTAACGTTGCACTGTACTATTACAAAACAACAACGTCCCTGCCTTGTCTAAACAGTGCCTGCACAGTGACATGAAACAATCCACATTTTTCAACACATTAAATTGATATTGCGTCGAACGCACGTGTTTCTGAATTTCCTCCTCTGGCAGTGCGGTGTCTAATGCTGTCAGAATCTCATACACTGCCACGCACACGCAGCAGTTGTTTTGTAATATTTCGCTTCATGGCGAGAGGACAGTCTCCAATCACGATTGTTTCATTTTGCATACCACTCCACACTTGTCCCCATAAACCGCTCTATGACGTAACATTCGCTCAAAGGTTTCTGTGTGCGTGGTAAGCAGATAATTGCCTACGAACAAATCAGGGCAACTACCGCATTTTTCGGACCATAAGGCGCACTTAAAATCCTTTAATTATCTCAAAAATCGAAAGTGCGCCTTACAATGTGGTGCGCCTAATGTATGAATCTGCTTGTGCTTTCTCATCTAAAGCCAGTTTTATGTGGTAAATGGTACCATTTATTTAATCGCTAGTTACAATTTTTTTGTAAATAGACGTAATATACCAACAGCAATCGCAATGAGCAGCACAGGAGAGTAGCTAGCACATACCACAGATAGTATAACGTGGCGAGGCTTCTGATTACATTGGCGCATGCCGAATTGCCGAAAACACGCATACAACTTTTATTTTATTCTATTCGTCTCTAGCGGATCAGGCATATGTGACAGATTAAACTCCCTCATATGTAATGACAGATTAAACTCCCAGTGGCGACTCAGGCGCTCAGGAGTTATTGGGAAAGAGTTGAATACAGTTTGACTTATATTTAAGTTTTGCTCCATTTAATGCGCCTTATCCGGTATGTATGGAAAAAGAACAGCTGGCATTCAATTTTTGATACTGCGCCTTATAGTCCCGAAAATACGGTAACTACAGTCAGACCTCGTTTATCGGAATTACTTTGTTTTGTCAAAAAATGTTGGTTTAGCGAGGTATAGGGAAAATTGGAATCAGACCTGTAGCCACAGGGGCATTCGGGAGCAATCCTCCCTAAATTTTATGGTGCTTCTCCAAATTTTGTTTTGCCAAGAAAATTTTTTATTAAAAATATAATAAAAACAGAAGATGAGACCACTGAAAAATGTTTTGTGCCTCCCGAAACCTTCAAACCAAGGCTACGGGTCTGGCCTAAACGAATGTTGAGGGGTGAAACAGAAACAAACTGGGGTCAGACGAACTGTCAACTTAAGCAAATATGTAGACTGCATGTGAAACATGACTAAATGAGTATGTACTTTCCATGATGGGTGTAAGCAAGGAATCGATCAGCAAATTTTTAATTTTCCTTCCAGAAGAGGAAATTCAGAAACACGTGCGTTTGATGCAATATCAATTTTGAGTGTTCAAAAACGTGGATTGTTTCATGTCACTGCACAGGTGCCATTTAGACAAGGCAGTAACATTGTTGTTTCGTAATAGTACTATGCAATGTTACAAGGGAAATGTAGGCTGTTGCCTGTTCCAAAACCCCGCATTTGAGACCTGCAGTGACAACGTGTGATAATTTATCGGCTTAATGCTGAGTACATGCGGTGCAAAGGGGTCTGTCATGACAACCAAAGTTTTGTTTTCTCATATAGGGTCTGTCATGACAGCCAAAGTTAGTTTTCTCATATAGTTAACAAATCAATCTTTCAGACTCTTCCGCAACTAAGTGGGTTTTCAATTTGAAAAGTCAATCCAAGTCTTAACCCTTTCAGTCCTACGAAAGCCCCAAATCTTGCAGAGCTTTGCAATCCTATAGCTTGCCAGATGATTGAGCTAGAGAGCTATCCAAACCACCCACGGATTCAACCAGTCTTGTAGTCAAAATTGAAAAAACAGTTTTTCGTTTTCTGTGGGGGTATTGCTGGAGGTGACGTCACAATGAGGGCAAGTTTTGGAAATTTTAGCCACCTTTGGCCGGCCCTGGGCCCCAACCCATTGATCCAGTCTATTGGCTCAAAGTTTTGTTGAAAACTAAGTCAAAATCCACGTCTATAGAGCCCTGGATTGACTTGCTAGCATATCTGTAGCCAAAATTATGGGTCAAAAACACCTAGTTTTTGGCCTAATTCAAAACTTTTCAGAAAAGGCATAATTTGCCCTTTCAGGGCAAACTTTTGGCAGCCATAACTCGGCAGCAGATTGAGCTAGAGAGCTGTTCAAACCCTGTAATGACTAGTGGCGTTGTGTAGTTTAGATTTAAAATTTTTTTAAAATTTGGCTGGGGGTTTTGGGCCAATGGGATCATGACTGGGACATGTTTTTTGGTTAATTATATGATGTCATCAACCGATCCCACGTGCCAATATTTTGGCTTGCAGTATTTTTTGATTCTAGGGCAGAATATGCGTTTTTACAGCCCTTGATTGAGTTTCTAGTTCCAAAGTTGGGGCTTTTCTCAATACTTTTGAGGGATTTCCCAAATTAATTTTAAGTTTTCTTGGCCCTAATCTTGGAACCAGGAACACGTAAAACCCATTTGGACCGTTCAAAGTCCCGAATACTAACCAAAAAACAACTGAACTCATAGAAAATTTTATGTTATTTAAATGGCTCCTGCGGGTCTTAAGGGAGGTCGGGCAAAAATGCTGACATCAGCAAAAAATAACATAAACAACCTATCATTATATAAGCATTTAAAAAAACGGACATCCCAAACTGAAATTTTTTTTTTGTTGCAAACTACATACCTTCACGAGTCTTTAGAGGGTTTGAACAGCTCTCTAGCTTAATCTGACGGCAAGTTATTGCCTGCGGTGAAATGCCCCCCAAGAGTGACTGTTGAAGGAGCAAAATTTTGGTAAATTTTTGGTTTATGAGCCCCCCAAGAGTGACTTTTGAAGGAGCAAATTTTTGGTACATAATTTTTGCTCGTGATATGCTCGAAAGTCAATCAAAGGTTCTACGGACGCAGATTTTGACCTAGTTTTCAACTAAGCTTCCAAAAAATGGCCCATCAGGATGGCGTCAAGAGCCAGGCAAAGATGGCCAAAATAATGCAAAAACATCCCTACTTGTGACATTCTCCCCAAAAACGCTCAAACCCAAAACGAAAAAGAATTTTTTTTGTTTGGCTACAAGAAATGCTGAATCCGCAGAGGGTTTGAACAGCTCTCTAGCTCAATCGCCTGGCGAGTTATAGGATTGCAAAGCTCTGCAAGAAAAGCGGCGCACACGGGACTGAAAGGGTAGAATCAAGTGTGGAATTTTGATGTAATGTAACATCAAATAAACTGCATGTCCTTAAAAAAGTAAACTACTTGCATTAGTTACTGCAAGTGAAGTACTGGCATTGGTATATGAAATGAACAACCTCAACTGATTTGTCAATACTCTGTAGTTCCATCTCAGCAGTTCAAGATTGTCACGCAGAAAGCAAATTTTTTCTGCATTTTTACCAAGTACCCTGCAGCCTGCAGTAAGTTAGCCGGTCATCTACAACAAAGCCTAAACAAAATTGTTCATGTTAAACAGCACTAGGCTATAACCGATTACCGCACATCTGCCAGAAGTAAATTCAATAAGAACAAGTTGCAATGACAATACCTTGTTGCAACAGCTTGGATTGTGAGATCACAATTATAATTATCATTGTCATGCCTCATGGAAATGTCTGTTGACTTAACCATGAGCAGGACATTTTAGCTTGCATACGTACAGTATAAACAAGTGCACTTATAGCCTAACACTAATACATCGAGTTAAGAAAAGTAGAATCCTTTTAAGATGTTGCATGCAACTGCTTCACAGCGACAGTTGTCATCACTGGTGAGTAGCGATTGCATTTGTAATCATATTCATAACACCACAAATGTTGCTTAACATAACGCAATTCATTCATCAGGCAAGCTTTTGAAAAATTAATCTGTGTTAAGCTAGGCATCGACTGGTCTTTTGCAACTTAAGTTACAGTCAAGCTTATGCTGCGAAAACTTCTGGAAGTACAACGAGAGTTTATTCGTACACAACACCTGCATGTGGTAGCTTCAAACATTGCGAAACTTAATGATGATGCTTTCATTTTGGCTGCAATGGCCGACGCATGCTCCATGGTTAATCTTGTCTGTTTGTTTATGAAACTGCACCTGCTAGCATTGCTGTAAGATAACTGTTGACTTGCTTCGTTGTGCTTTCTTGCGCAAGTTGTCTGGATGCGTGAGGAATACAACAGCATTTTGTCAACACCTACTGAGGCCAATAAAATGGGCCGTTTTGGGCATTACTGATATATCGGTAAAACCCAAATATCAGCCAATATATCGGTTGGTCTCTAGTAATATGCCATTCAACATCTGCTACGCCTTTTCGCTCCTTATAATTTCTTAAGAAATCCAACTACATCCAGCTTTTGATATAGTTGCTCTTTCAGTGCATAGGTTGTATCATCATCATTACATTCCAAAATCATCCATTGATTATGATGTCATGTTTGGGAACTCATTCGGCCATAGTTTTTTTTTAGACCAAAAAAAGTTAGGTCATAATGTCTGGAAAAATGAACTAGTGAATACTGTTACGGTGAGCGTTGACACTATTATGGGACACATGACTGAAATCTTTCAGCGAAGAAAAACCAAGATCACAGTAATCTTGTCAACACATTCTATTCTTCTTAGCCTTGCTTGCACCTTTCTCATTCCCAGACATTTGTTTCCTACAGTCACCTTCAGCTCATAATCTATTAAACAGTGCAGTCCTACAAACCATCCTTTTGTGATGCCGATGTTAACTCTTTCGTGTATGGTAAGTTTTGAGGATTTCGTGACAAAAAATGGATTGCACGTGGCTTTGTGCGAGCATAACTCTGATGCTGAAAGTGGTAGAGAGCTGTTCAAAGGCTCAAAAGACTCGGCAAGTCTTCTAGTCTGTACTCGAAAAATATTTTTTGGTTGAGGCTGCAGAATGCAGATTTTTTGTGAGTGACGTCATAAGTGGTAGACCTTTAGGCCACCTTGGCCCACTTCACCTAGCCCTGGGCCCAAACCATTAGATGGTAGTATTTCACTGAAGTTTTTATCAGAAAGTAGGCTACAATCCGAGTCTTTTGATACTTTGGATGACCTGCTGGGCTTTGGGTTCAAAAGTTATGACCTAAAGTAAACAAAATATTTGATCATTTAGTTAATTACATAATTAAGGAATTTGTTTATTTTAGATCATAACTTTTGAACCAGAAGCGCCAGAAAGTCAATCAAAGGCTCAAAAGACTCAGACTCGAGCCTAGTTTCCAATGAAAACTTCAGCGAAATACCTAGGCCTAGCGTTTGGGCCCTAGTCCAGGTAACATGAGCCAGAATGGCCCAAAAACTACTTCACTTATGATGTCACTCACAAAAAATCTGCAACCCCCAACCAAAAAATATTTTTTCATTGCACACTAGAAGACTTGCCGAATCTTTTAAGGGTTTGAACATCTCTCTAGTGCAATTGGTGGAGGAGATATGGCGTTGGTAAGGCAATTGAAAACTGCTGGTTTTAGGCCGATTTCCAGGTATGAATGTATCTTAGACCCGCCATCAAGGTGTTAATGTCTGGCAAGTGCATTTGCACTCAAAATTTGCATCTAGCAAATATGTGTGCATCTCAGAAAAAATTTTGGGTGTATGTGTGGCAGGATGTGGTATTGTTTTTCACTCAAAAATATTATATCTTTGTCTTTGTCATATGAGCGAGTTTTTACAATCCAAATGTTCTATACCATTGTGATCCAACTACAAGCCCGCGAGGAGCATGTGGCCCGCCACAGCATTGTTAGCAGCCTGCGAAACCATTCAGAAAAAATCTTCAAATTGGAAATTAGTAGAGAAACGTGTGAAGTTACATTTGTCTCACTGAACTGCTTGCGCTGCTAAAGTGCATTTGCACAAGAACATTGGATATAATTCCTTTTCTGTGCACCATTTTGTTTTATTTATTTGTTTTGCAATCAAATTACAAGGTATGGTCTGCTGCTAACCCTCAGCGGGAGGCAATTGTCTGGATAAACTAGCGCATACATGTCTGAAAGTATATTTTCTGTGATGAAGAATATTTCAATGATGCACTCTTTTATCTTCCCTTTTTTGGTTTTAAGCATTGTGAACCTGTTTTATACATTTGTTTTATTGGATGTGGCCCATGAGATGTCATGTTTTAGTAAAATGGCCCTTAAGTCAAAAAGTAGCTTGACCATTCTGTTCTATACCAAAATACTACAACATAAAATTAGAAATTAAATCTTTTCATCTCATAAAAAGCATCATGCGTGCTTGCTTCAAGATAGTACTATTTACTTATTGTGGCACAACTTTGACATCTTCAAAGCTCATTGACATCTTGATGATGTGGTTGATAGTGGCTTTAACTTCAAAACAATAATGTGCTTCAGGTATGATGATCTTGCATGCCATTATTATCAAATCACTACTAAGCTATGTTTTGCCTTCAATGGAGTTTTGGATTTTTTGAAGATATACTTGCAATTTTTTGATTTTTTACACTTTCTCTGCCAGCCTATATATTTTATGTACTTGGTAATTACAAACCAAATACTAGGCTTAGTACCAATAAGGCTCAATCCTTTGGATATATACCAGCTGTAACCTTTTTCTCTTTTCAAATTTTATACAAGGTGTGTTTGAAAAGTAATGAGACTGTGCATAAATATTTTATTCCAAATACAAATTGCAAACTACAGCATGTCGCCTTCGAAGTAATCCCCTTGAGATATAACGCACTTCCCCATCCTCCTCTACCATGCCTCCATGCACTCTGGAAGACACTGTCTGGGATCGCTCATAGCTCCTTCATCATGGCAATTTTAACAGCTTCTACGTCAGGAAAACATGTTCCTTTCATGACTCCCTTGAGATTAGGGAACAGGAAAAATCACAAAGAGCCAGGTCTGGTGAGCATGGAGGTTGCTCCAGCACAGCAATGTTATTTTTGGGAAGAAATGCCCAGGTGCTCAATGCACTGTGCACTGGAGCACTGTCGTGGTGAAGCAGCCATGATTTTTTTCATACACATGTCGCCTCTTCTCTCACACTGACCGCATCAAATGTCACAGGACGTACCTGAAATTTGATGGTTGATGGTCTGGTTCTGTGTCATGAATTCTACATGAACGATGCCCCTCACATCAAAGAAAGAAATCAACATCACCTTGATTTTGGACTTGGCCATCCTCGGTCATCTTCCACATCCTCCCTTCTCTCCTTTATACCTCCTGTGCCACTCCTGAGGTCTTGACATTGTCTCATCTCCATACACACCTTGCAGTAATCTGAGTGCATCTGTTAGAGTTTTTCCAAGCCAAACAAGAAACTTCAAGTTGGTTTGTTGTTCGGTGGTCATTGTGTACAGCAACAATGACCGGCCTTAATTTTTCACAACGATCAACGCTAGACTAACTACAAACAAAAGCCTGCAAAAAGCTTACAGTTTGCACAGAAAGCAGATACAGCATTTGTACTCCTGAAAAGTTGACCTACATTGCAACATACAGTGCTAATTCCAAACGGACACATAACTTATACAGCACATACAGTCTCATTACTTTTCAAACACACCTCATATATTTACGTAGAAAACTATGAAGTGAAAGATCAATACAAACCCTTGTTTGTGCTTCAGTTGCAAGGTGTTTTATGAAAGTGGTATGAACATGGCAAACTCTTAAAAATTACCTTGTAACCAATCCAATTCTTGGCAAAACCACACTGCACTGCAAGTGTTAAAACAATAAACTGTCAGTTCATTTTAACTATCACATGCGTTGCTGCATTTTCAGATAATGGTTTCCTTGTCTTCTTTGAAGTTTACTTTTGAAGCAACCTTGTGCTTTTCTCCAGCTGAGAACTGGTAAGTAATGTTTCATTAAGAAAGAGTTACCTTGTGACACCTCTCAAAACAGAATACGTAAAAATTAAATCGTGGAAAGCCTCCAGAAGACTTTTACTGCACTTAAACTTCTCTTGCAGTCATCTTGGACATTTTTTGGAAAAAAACATGACTTTTATGCAAGGCAACCAAGATAACTAAAACTTTGCAAAATGATTCTACAGAGACTGAAATTTAAGTCAAGCAAAGCTGTAGACTTAATTTTTTTCTTGGGTTAGTTCTGTTTTTTTATTAGTCACCTCACTGCACAACAGTACCTGTATTTTATCAAAACATAAATGACATAATTATATTTTGTCAAAATTTATATTTTCTTAAATCAAACAACAAAACCTTTTGATTTCTTGTTGCATGTCCAAGTTTTTTTTATCTTAACACCTTGAGAGCTGGTCTGTGAGTATATCGTACCTGGATTTCAGCCTAAAACCAGCAGTTTTCAGTTGCCTTACCAACGCCATAGCTTCTTCGGCGATTGTGCTAGAGAGCTGTTCAAACCCTCAAAAGATTCGGCAAGTCTTCTAGTCTGCAATGAAAAAACATTTTTTTGGTTTTGGGTGTTTTGCGAGTGACGTCATAAGTGAGGTAGTTTGGCCGTTTTGGCTCATGTCACCTGGCCTAGGGCTCAACCGCTATACCAAAGTATTTCCTTGAAGTCTTTGTTGGATACTAGGCTAGAATCTGAGTCTTTTGAGCCTTTGATTGACTTTCTAGCGCTTCTGGTTCAAAAGTTATGATCTAAAATAAACAAATGCATTAATTATTTAATTATGGGATTAATCTAATATTTTGTTTACTTTAGATCATAACTTTTGAACCTGAAACCCTAGCAGGTCATCCAAAGTATCAAAAGACTCTAATTGTAGCCTAGTTTCTGATAAAAACTTCAGTGAAATACTATGTCTAACGGTTTGGACCCAGGGCCAGGTGAAGTGGGCCAGGATGGTTTAAACGTCCTCCACTTAAGACGTCACTCACAAAAAATCCACACCCTCCAATCAAAAAATTTTTTTTTCGAGTGCAGACTAGACTAGACTTGGCGAGTCTTTTGAGCCTTTGAACAGCTCTCTACCACTTCCAGTGCCAGAGTTACACTCGCATGAAGCAATTTTTACTGGAAACTAGGCTACAATCCGAGTCTTTTGATACTTTGGATGACCTGCTGGGGTTTCGGGTTTAAACGTTGTGGTGTAAGTTAGTAAAAATATTTGACTGATTAGCTAATTAATTAATTTGTTTATTTTAGATCATAACTTCTGAACCAGAAACGCTAGAAAGTTGATCAAAGGCTCAAAAGACTCAGATTCTAGTCTAGTTTCCAATGAAAACTTAGCAAAATACTTGCGTGTAACGGTTAGGCCCTAGGCCAGGTAGCATGAGCCAAAATTGCCAAAAAAATGTCACTCACAAAAAACTCAACCAACATTTTCGAAGACTTGCCTAGTCTTTCAAGGCTGTGAACAGCTTTTTAGCGCAATCGGCAAAGGAGTTATCCCGTTGCTAAGACACGTAAAAACTGCTTGTTTTAGGCTGATTTCAAAGCACAATATATTTGTACCCTGGCAGCAAAACTCGTCCTGAAATTTGCAAGTAAAGCTTACAGGTGAAAAGTTGAAAGGCTAAAGAAAAGCAGAGAAAGCAAACAAGCTCAAGACTAAAATGAATAAATCAGAACACAAGATGCAACAAATAAAACCTGGGACAAATGGAAAAAATAAAATACGTTTCACTTAAATGATTTCTCTAGAACACTGAAACTAACTAACTGCTGCCATCAGTTAGTTTCGATGTTCTAGAGAATTCATTTAACACTTGGGACGTCTGGCCGCTTTTGGGGATTTTCAAATTAACACCGAAACGCATGTGACTTTGTGCAGGAATTTCTCCGGATCGGTAAGTGATACAGACCTGGTTAAAGCGTCAAAAGATGCGACAAGTCTTCTAGTCTGCACTCGAGAAAAATTCTTTGGTTGGGAGGTGCGGATTTCTTGTGAGTGATGTCGTAAGTGGAGGTCTTTTAGGCCACCTTGGCCCACTTTGCCTGGCCCTCAACTGTTAGATGGTAGAATTTTGCTGAAGTTTTTATTGGAAATTAGGCTACAATCTGAGTCTTTTGATACTTTGGGTGACCTGCTGGGGTTTCAGGTTCAAAAGTTATGATCTAAACTAGTAAAAATATTTGACTAATTAGCTAATTAGATAAATAATTAATTTGTTCATTTTATATCATAACTTTTGAACCAGAAACGCTAGAAACTTGATCAAAGGCTCAAAAGACCATGACTCGAGCGTAGTTTCCAATGAAAACTTCAGGGAAACACGCTGGTATAGTGGGGGTGGGCCCTAGTCCAGGCAACATGAGCCAAAATGACCCAAAAACTACTTCACTTATGATGTCAATCCCAAAAAATCCACAACCCCCAACCAAAAAATTTTTTCGAATGCAATCAAGAAGAGTTGCCTATCTGTTTGAGCCCTTGAAGAGCTCTCTAGTGCAATTGGGAGGGGAGCTATGGCGTTGGTAAGGGAACCGAAAACTGCTGTTTTTTAGGCTGAAATCGAAATACGAATATATCGTGCGCCGGCTTTCAAAGTGTTGAGTAAAAAATGACTAAACACCTACTCCACGTATGACATCAATCACAAAAAATAAACCCAAAACCAAAACTTTTTTTTCATTGCAGACTCGAAGACTTGCCAAATATTTTGAAGGGTCAAACAGCTCCTAGCACAATCGCCTGGCGAGTTGTGGAGTTCCAAAGTTGCGCAAAAATAGTGGCTCGTGTGGGATTTTTAGGCACAATATATTCGTACACCAGCAGCAAAGGTGTTAAGAAACCTTGGCATGAAAAAGGTTTTGAGATATGTGTGTCAATTTTGCTGATGCATTGCTAATTGTTTTGATTGTAGGTTTACAAAAACTGGGTGTTGGTTGTGCATCAAAAACATGAAGTGGTACAGTTTATCTCGCTTCTGAAAGGTCCGAGCTTAAAACCTGTAAAATTGTTATAAAACCAAATTATTTCAGATTATTTGGAATGTGGCAGATTGTGACATTTAATTGAGTTGTGTAGTTCAGTTGCAGCTCTTGTGTGTCTTTGATGTCGATTTAAAGTGTGTTAAGAGTGTTGTGTGAGCAGTTGCCTTTAAAGACCATGCTGAATTTTACTTCAAAGCTTTTTGTCAATAAATCTAGATGTACATTGCATTGTTCAAATCAATTAAAGTTTTTGTTATATGTTGTGTATTGTAAGGTGTGAGGAGAACAGGAAGAACTATGAAGCTGTGAGCAAGCGAAGTTTCAAACTGAATATTGATCCATTGTATGGCCTTCATGCTTATTCTCTGGTATCTATCCTTTGTTACAGATTTTTACTTCACATAATAGCATGCTTTTGATTTGTGAGTGAGGTGGAACAGAGTTTAAGGAGTAAAACACAGCATTGCATGCCAACTCTTGTCACTATTTTAAACATTCTGCTTTTAAACACTGTTATCTTTTAATTCAGGTGGTGATGATCTGATTTATATTTGTTTTACCGCATCTGTGTTTGATTAAGGTAGTTTGTATTCCAGCGAACCATGTGTTGTACAAGGTATGCAGTTTTCAACTGAATGAAGAAGTGTGTGGCTTAATTGGTGTATAAAAAGTTGGCAATTTGTTGTGCAGTTTATGCAATATGTGTTTCTTATGGCTGGATGTAAGTGCCAGCCTGCTAAATACTGAAGTAACACCTGTAAATGTTGCCTCTATTTATATTTGACTGCTGTGATATGTATAGCGGTGTTGTTATCAGCATTTGTGAGCAAAACAAAAGCAATTGCTAATTTTTCTTCTGGTTGTATTCTGTCCAAAGTACCATAAAGCAACAACTGTTACAAATTACGCATCTTAGCAGTACGAGTTCAACAGTTAGAAAATAATGATATTTTAACCACTGTTGATTAACACCTTGAGAGCCGGGGTACGATCTTCAAAAGTTGTAATCTAAAGTAATAAAAATATTTGACTAATCAGTTAATTACACAATTAATTAATTTGTTTATTTTAGATCATAACTTTTGAACCAGAAACGCTGGAAAGTTGATCAAAGGCTCAAAAGACTTGGACTCGAGCCTAGTTTCCAATGAAAACTTCAATGAAATACTTAGGCGTAACGGTTGAGCCCTAGGCCAAGTTACTTGAGCCAAAATGGCCCAAAAACTACTTCACTTACGACGTCACTCACAAAATATCTGCAACCCCCAACCAAAAAAATTTTTTTCGAGTGCAGTCTAGAATACCGGCTGATCTATTTGAGCCCTTGCATAGCTCTCTAGTGCAATCGGCAGAGGAGCTATGGCGTTGGTAAAGCAACTGAAAACTGCTGGTTTTAGGCCAAAATCTTGGTATAATATATTCGAAGACCGACTCTCAAAGTGTTATGAAAATTTTTTTGAATATTTACATTCTAGATGCTGCTTTTCTACTAGAACAATGTTATTTTTATGGATTTGCAAAGAATTCTGTAATGTCTAACTAAATACAGTGATTTCCAAACTTTTTGGACTTATGGTACCATACAGCAGTGGTAAATATTTTTTAGTCCCAGGTGGCAAATTGACATCAATTTTCTGAAGTTTAACACTTTCAGTGCCTAAGGTTTTCCACAAGACATCAAATCAGGTACCAGGCAAGTCTGGTGAGTTTGCTTCATTTAAGCCAGTTTCACCTTGAAATTCAAGCACAAACCAGTGCGTTGTTTAATTCTGCTTCAATGGACCTTGGGTCCATATCTATATGTAGACCGTTAATTATTCTGGAAATTCCATTGTGTAAAGATATGTAGACCAAGAGCAAAAGTTTTATTGACATACTTAAAAATTATTCATATTCTAAGCACAGAATGAAGAGCCACTGTCATCCCTCAATGTTACAAATGGCACCTTGTGTGAGAAACAGCTTATAATGATTTGCGTTAATGGAGCTAACTGAAGTCATGATTGTAGTACTCAAACTTGCAGTAAACATGTAGGTTATTCTAAACTTTTTCTTTTGTGTTCTTCACAAGCAGATTGTAAAGATTGTATTAGATGATTTAAGTTCAAATTCGTATGTAGCTTTTTGTATTATCTTAGTAGTTCAGCCTGTGAAAGTAGGTGATACTTTAATGGAGCAGTAGAGACCTGACTCCGTTAACTTTGTGGAGGCATTGCTTTTGTTTGGAAATCTGTCGCAATGTTTATGGTCAGCGTTTTGACACTTGTTTTTAGGTTTTATCAAATTTTGAATGCACATCCAATTGCCAGATTTTTCAGACCATAAGGCACACTTAAAATCGTTTGATCTTCTCAGAAATTGCAAGGGCGCCTTATAATGCAGTGCGCCTAATGTAAAAAAAAATCTGGTTGTTCTTTCTTGTCTAGAGCCAATCGTATGTGGTAAATGGTGGTATTTATTTAACCCTTTAACAACCGCGTACGCCAACATATTGGCGCGCCCTTGTTTGGCCATAAATCGCCAGCCGCTAAGGCTAGAGACCTGTTCAAACCCTCTGCGGATTCAGCAAGTCTTCTAGTTGACATCGAAAAAAAAACGTTTTTTGTTTTCGATTTGAGGTTTTCTGGGGGAACATCACAGGTAGGGGTGTTTTTGTGTTATTTTGGCCATCTTTGCCTGGTCCTGGGTGCCGTCCCAATGGGCCATTTTTTGGACTCAAAGTTTAGTTGAAAACTAGGTCAAAATCTGCATCTATTGATTGACTTCCTAGCACATCGGGAGCAAAAATTATGGCTCATAAACGAAAAATTGACAAATTTTGCTCCCTCAAAAGCCACTCTGAGGGGCATTTCTCCCAAGGCAATAACTCGCCGTCAGATTGAGCTAGAGAGCTGTTCAAACCCTCTAAAGACTCGTGAAGGTATGTAGTTTGAAATGAAAAAAATACAAAAACGTTTCAGTTTAGGATGTCTGTTTTTTTTAACGCTTATATGATGATAGGATGTTTATGTTATTTTTTGTTGACGTCAGCATTTTTGTCCGACCTCCCTTTAAGACCCGTAGGAGCCATTTAACCCTTTCGAGTCTGAATTTGTCTTTTCTATGTTTTTGCAGTATTTATTATTTTTTCTAATGCAATGGCCACTGGATTTCTAATTGAAAAGGTGTAATAGAAAAAAAAGTTTTTTTCTGTTTGTTTTATTATGGGACATTACTGTCCCAGCAAACCCTTTGAGCGGGACATTAATGTCCCAGTAGTCTTTGAGTGCATACAGTTGCAAAAGCATTTTTTTTATTCATGACACTTAGCGAAGCAATCTTTGCAATACGGAAGAGAGCAGCTTTTGCATAAAGTCTTTGTTCTCTTCTCGAGTCCTTTTTGTGCACATCCTGCACATCTTCTGCATGTTTTTCCTTCTGCGGGTAGGTGTTCCCCCACATTCTTCATGAGTTTCACTCGTTGGAGCGTCTTCCTGATCGTGAGCTTTTCTTTACAGGATTGCCACTTTGCCCTTTAGCTATAAGGCTTTCAGATAAATCACAAAGGAAATCCAAGAATGCCATTTTTGGTTTACGCTGCAGTTCTTTGTGAACTACCCACGAGTTGACTACTGCAAAGAGAAGAAATAGGTAAAAGACCTTTTTCCACCATTTCAGAGATTTACAATCCAGATCATACAACCCTGCCATTTGGTCTGCCAAATCCACGCCCCCCATTATTTTTCTGTACAAAACAATGGCTTCAGGACAAGCAATGGTTTCTCGTGAGCCATCTTTTTTTCTTCTTTTGCACTGAGTTCATTTCACCACCATGACAGTTGCTCAAAAGAACTACTTCTTTTGAATCCATCCACTGAACGCAAAGAACACCCTTGTCATTGCCCAGGAACTTAGTTTCACCTTTCTTTATTGCAACAGCGTCCTTGGGCATGTTCTTCCTGTTTTTCATACAAGTACCCACAGCAGCAAAATTTACATCTATCATCAAATTCACAGATGTAAAAAAACTGTCGAAGGCCAAAGTGACATCTCTGTCTTGTATAGATGAAATAAGCAGTTTGACTACTCTTTCACCAAGAGTTCCTTCCTGGCTGACAACTTTTTTTCCCATATAGATATTCATGTCGTAGGTGTATCCAGTTAGCAAGTCACAACGCATCCAGACTTTGGTTCCCCTTTTCGCAAGTTTGGCTGGCATGTACTGCTTGAATGAACTTCTACCTTTGAATTTTGTCATTGACTCATCCAAGCTTTGGAAAACGCTGTCTTGCCTAATACGCTGAAAAGTTCATTTCAGACATGAAAGAAGTTCTTCCACATAAAACGTTTTACAAGCATCGGAGGGTTTTTGGGTTTTTCTGGCGTGTTGAAATACAGCTTGGATAAAAGAAACTTGAACCGATCTCTAGAAAATGTAGCTTTGATCACAGCATTTCCCATGGAAGGTTTAGTTGACCAGTAGCAGTTCATTGCCGGAAGCCTGTTGAAGCACATTACAAGCAGACAACCAACCAAGGACATTATCTCATGTGGACTAGTTTTTTTGATAGTTTTTTTTTCTGGTTTTCAAACATTTTTATTCTCTGGTTGGTGTGGTAGGACATCTGTATGAACAAGCTCCATGGCCAAATCTTCAGAAATATATAATATATTGAAGATGTCTTTGTCAGATCATCTGTTATCTTGCATGGTTGTTCTGCGGATGGAGCAAACTTGGGCGTAAAACTGGAAACCTCCTTCCACACAATGGAAGCCGAAGCATTCTGCGGATCAGCTGGATTTACTAGGTTGATTTTGTGTACCATCATCATCCGACTCATCTGTTGACATTCCTTCCTCCTCTTTACTTGTTGATCCACCATGTGAATCAGTAAATGTAGGATCAATCACTGAATCATCAAAATCACTTTCATCGCTGTCAGACTCAGATAAGAAATATACAGCTTGAGACAGGTTATTTACAGACATTTTTGCAGTGAGATAACCTAAAAGATTGGCAAATACAAAATAATAACCTTATAATAAGCTAGAAACAAGCTTAACTCTAGGTACACTGCGAAACATGAATTATATAGTTGTTATAATTTATTCTACCTAAAAACATGCTTCCAATATAGCAGACTGCTGGGACACATTTGTCCCAGAAACATCTAACGAAAAGGCCTGCTGGGTCAATAGCATCCCACTACAGAAAAAAAACGAAAATTTGCAAGGAAAACACAAACTAAATCTACTAAAAAGCAAAAAGGCATGTCAGTAGAAAATAATAAAGCTTTACCTTTACAATCTTCACCCTCCTAACCTGCGTTTTTGCTGACAAGAAGCACAAAGCAACCTGGCGACCGAATACCTGCGTTAAAATGGCGCCTTGCTGTGCAGAAAACGCGCAAAATTTGAGCCACGTGCAAACTCATTGCTGTCATCTAGAGGTATCAATCGAAAAAGTCTGAAATCTGCTTAAACCAAGCAATTACGGGAAGCATGTGTCCCTATAGACAGTTTTAAAAAATCTGCGGGACATATTTGTCCCAGGAGTCTCGAAAGGGTATGACATTAATTTTTTTTTAGTTTAGCTGTTTTTTTGGTTACATTTCGCGACTTTGAAGGGTACAGATAGGTTTTTAGCGTTCCTGGTTCCAAGATTAGGGCCAAAAAACATTAAAATAAATTAGGGAAATCCCCAAAGTATTGAGAAAAGCCCCTTACCAATTTGCTGTTTTTTGGCCTAATTTTTGAACCAGAAACTAAATCAAGGGCTCTAAAAACACGTATTCTCACCTAGAGTCCTAAAATACTGCAAGCCAAAATATTGGCACGTGGGATCGGATGATGACGTCATATAATTAACCAAAAAACATGCCCTGTCATGATCCCATTGGCCCAAAACCCCCAACCAAATTTTTAAAAAATTTTAAATGTAAACTACACGACGCCACTAGTCATTACAGGGTTTGAACAGCTCTCTAGCTTGATCTGCTGCGGAGTTATGGCTGCCCAAAGTTTGCCCTGAAAGGGCAAATCATGCCTTTTCTGAAAAGTTTTGAATTAGGCCCAAAACTAGGTTTTTGACCCATAATTTTGGCTACAGATATGCTGGCAAGTCAATCCAGGGCTCTATAGACGTGGATTTTGACTTAGTTTTCAACAAAACTTTGACCAATAGACTGGGTCAATGGGTTGGGGCCCAGGGCCGGCCAAAGGTGGCTAAAAGTTCCAAAACTTGCCCTCATTGTGACGTCACCTCCAGAAAACCTCACAGAAAACGAAAAACGTTTTTTTATGTCAACTAGAAGAACAGCTCTCTAGCTCTAATGGCTGGAGATTTTTGGCCAAAAAAGGGCCGGCCAATCACGGTCATTAAAGGGTTAATTACTAGTTACGATATTATTGTAAACAGAAGGTCGTGTTATGTAATAAACCAACAACATTTGCAATGAGCAGCATATGTCGTTCAAAGCTAACACATCCCAAAGATCGTATTACTTTGCCAGGCTCCTGACTTTTGGTGTCTTGGTGTCTACTGAATCAAACACGTGCACATCTTTTTTTTTATTCTATTCGTGTCTAGCAGATTTGGCATGTGTGACAGATTGAACTCCCTCATAAGTACTGACAGATTAAACTCCCAGTGGTGACACAGGTGCTCGCAAGTTATTGTGAAAGAGTTGAATACAGTTTGACTTACCAAAGTTTTTCTTCGTTTGATGATCCTTATGATCCCGTGCGCCTTGTGTATGATAAAAGAACAGCTAGCATCCAATTCTTGATACTCTCTAATAGGTACTACTATAGCGTAAGGTCTACCGCCATATGCCGCCTACCCTGGTGTTGCGTGAGGTCTACCGCGTCAGTTTCCATCCGGTGTGAGGTCCGGTGAGTTTCTATTGCATGAGGTGTGAGGACCGGTCAGTTTCCTTAACGTAAGCTGCAAAGTTTACCGCCATGCGCATAGAAAAGGAAGCAAATGGAGCACCTAAACCGGATTCCTCCTCGGCCTAAAATGGTTTACATCGATTGAAGGCACTACAAAAAAGCTGTCGGTACTTTGGAGTGGAACGGCGTGACCGCAAAACTCTGATCCAGTGGTTCCCCAACGGGGTGCTGCAGCTCCTTAAGGTGCTATTTGCAATACACATGGGTGCCAAAAATTAATACGTTTTTCAATATATCATTAAAATGTGTTTTCAAAATGTCATCAAACCTTAATGCAAATTGCTGTGGGTTCGCCACTTGGTACAGCAAATTGCATTTCTCTTCCGCGAGGTGCCGCAAGCCAAATCCCTATTATGAAAAGGGAATGTGAATATGGTTCGGTTATTCATTCAAATGAGTGGCCTGCTTGCAGCAACCTAAGCCAATTCCTTCTAGAGAAGTTTTCTCGAGAAGGCCTTGCCTAAACGCCAGCACTCTACTGTGAAACACCAACAATATTATGTGGATCCAGCAACAGGGGGACACACACAGGCAATTTAGAGAACGTGGCTGGGCGCTAAAACGATGATATATACTGGAGAGAATGCGAGGTATTTATTTTTTCTTTCCTTCCTATGATGTAGCGGTAGACCTCACGCTATAGTAGCACCCTCTAATAATCCAGTGCGCCTCATCGTCCGAAAAATATGGTAGGATAAAAATGAAATTTCTATGTCTTGGAGCTTAATTACAGAGCATCAAGTACTGGTATAAGGTATGGATGTGTACTTCTGTCCAAATCATTGAAGTTAATCTCATTCCTTTAGGAAAGTGTTTCAAGTCGGCTAGAATTTAATAATAATTCAGGATGAATCCAGTATGATACTCCTTTAAATGCTTAGAATTTTGTATTTCAGTTGAAAAATTAATTTGACAAAAATGTGTATTTTGATGAGCAAAATATGCAATTTGTGTTTGTATTGGTAGCTAGTAGAAGCACACCATTGTTGTAATCTTAATACTCCTAATAATAATTTCCACAATGAAAATCAAAACTTATTTGACATATGTGACACAAGATTGTTCAAAATCAGCAATTTGGTCAATACCAGGATGGCTTAAACTAAAGCCAAAACTAGTAGTGTTAGTTTTCAGAACTATCATTCTATTTGATGGCCATACTAAATGTGTTTTGCTTCGTTTCATTTTTTTAAACCATGAGCTAGGAGCCTTAGATAGTTCAGAAGGATTTGAACCTTTTTCCTACAGAAAAATCAGGTGGACCCTCAAACCTACTGACATTTGAAATGAAGATAGCACTGCATATATATTTTTTAACAGTATGTATGAAATCAATGAACAAAAAAGCTTGTTTTTCTCTGCTATAAAAAAAACTTTAAAAAGCATTTTCGAAAATGCAACAGACAATAACAAAAATTAATCATTTTTCTAAGTCATAAGGAGGTATAATGACAGTCATTTAGCTACTGCATGACATATTCATAATTGTGATATTATAAATGTTTCAGCTTGCATGGGGTGAGATACTTTAATCTAGCAAAATGAATCTATTAAATGGCAAAGCATGACTTACCTGTGGAAAATTTTGACTTAAAAACACAAATTAATATTTAATGTACACGTGGAAATCTATAAATATGTTATATTGAAAATATTCTGGAATTTTTGCATTTCTGACTGATTCCAATTCTGTTTGTGAGTGAAAGTTAGTCTTTCCTAGGTTTTTGTATTGACTTAACATAGGCTTTACACAAGGTCCTTACAGTGTTAAAAAATTTTAAAAGCTGAGAATAAAATGCTGAAAATTTTGGTGTGACCAAAACATTTTTGAAATGAATGGTTCAGCACTCAATTTGTTTAGCTCTACTAAAAAACGTCAAAGCTTTATTAACATGCTTTGTTAGTGAAATCATTTTACAAAAAGCTGTGCTGATGTGACGTGCCTATCAAATGGCACATGAGAGGTAATTTAGAACAGGGTTTCTGTAAAACTTAGCATAGTAAATCATGATTTACTAACTCAGGCGTAGGCGAACAGAGAGGGCCACATTGAAATCTTTCTTGCTGCCGGGGGTCGCATATATTGAAACTGTAGTACACATAGATGGAATAAAATCTCGAGAATTCTAATCTAATCCATAAAATTACTTTGACACGGACTCAAATATGTACTATCTATGTTTGTGTGGCTGCCCTGTGGGCTGCGCAAAATGCCCTCATGGGCCACATGCAGCCCGTGGGCCATAGTTCGCCCACCCCTGAGCTAACTGATTGTGCAGCCCTTAAATTTTGATTCGTATGTGAAATTATCATATCTTTATAATATCAGATTATGTTTGAGTACATGTACATGGCTGCTATTGGAATGACTGTCCACGCCTCCGTTGTGGCATTGCACCAGCCATTGATGTCGTAAGTTGATATTCTTTATAAAGCATGATTTTGTGTTCAAATATTATGCTTTTCTATATATCTGTACCCTGCTTAATCTTTTCACTTTGAACATGATTAAATTTTTTATGTTATTCATATATACTAATTTATCAACAGTGTTTTGTAATTTCATTAAATTTTGAACATGAGCATTTCAGCTTGTCTCATGTTTCTGGGGTGCTTTTGGCTTCCGCAAAATAGTGAAGAATCACAATTGTTTCATTTCATTGGGTGCATTGCTCTTTACCATTAAGTCCCTATTTGTGCATGTTGTGCATGTAAAGTGTCACACTGCTTTGTGTGTTATAACTGCACATTTTATTCAGCAAATCTGTTGATAATATTTGTGCTCAGGCTGCTTGGATGTAGTATCCTGCCCATTCAGAAAGATGCAGTAAAACACCTGTGGTTGAAGGAGGCAATATTTCTAACCATGTTACTGAAATGTTTAAAATATTCTTTTCCGCTTTTTGACAGTTAAGCAATTGTTCATGTTGTTTTGTCTTTTCAGTTGTAGACATGCATACAACAGTGCTTCTCAGTATGTGTTAGTGAGAATTACTGTAAGGGTCATTGTAAATACACAGGATAAGGCATTTTCATTACGTATTGCATAAACATTAGTCTGAGCAGCCTTACACACACTGTTTAAATAGCATAAAGTACTGTGATGTTCTGTATTGGGGAAGCTGGTTTGAAGATGATTGTCCAATGGCTGTTGAATAATTGCCACAATATAGCTTGATCTTTTGAAATTGTGTAACTCGTGACTAAAATCACCTTTTTTGTATGTTCTTTCTCTACAGCATGATATTTCATTCACTCAACAAATCATTGTGTCAGATAATATCCTTCTAATCATCCTCCATAAATGAAAATAAAGTTTGCAAAGTAGGGAAGGGATCAAATATCCTTCAAGTAATTTGAGGCAGATTATTTGGAAGTGACCCACGCATGTTATGGTGTAATCATGTTCCTCAAAGAGCACATCAACCAAACAAAGTCTGTCACACTGAATTTGGACTATTGAAATGAACTGAATGGCAAGGCTGATCTTCAATTTTTTGTGTGCTGCTAGATTATAATCTTTTCTTGTTGTGTTAGTAATCAATTAGTTTTGGAGATGTAGTGCATGATCAATATGCACATATTCACGAAATCCTGGTTGGGCTTCAATGTAAAATCCTGGTTCTAATATTTTTGGCAAGAATTCCTGCTAATAAGCACTAAGCATGTTACCACACCAGATTTTCTTGAACCAACAGCTTCCTTGGAAATGCAGCATTACAAATAGCCTTTAATGATATTTTAATCTTCATTGCAACACACTCTGTTTCACTCACATATTTATCCCCTTAGTGTAAATTGGTTGAAAACATATGCTATACCATGAAATGAATGGTTGCACAATTTTCATACAAATTTATTAATTTTCTCACAAACGAATTCCTTGTGTATCAAAATAAGATATGTTGCGTTGAATAAAGTTGCAGGAACCATTGAGTTATAATTAGAGTAGCCACCCATTACGAAAGGAGTGTCTGGATTTCTATGTATAGTGGAAATATTTTTGTGGAATATAATGTCTCTGAATGAGTGGTCATGAGTGCTTTTGTCAGTGTGAGATTCATTTTATAAGAATTACATTTTCCACTAACAATTATATCAGGGGTGCAGAAATGCAGATGCGCAACCAAAAATTTGCAGTGCACAAATCGGTTTTGCAGTGATGTAGCAGCGCCAAGTTTATAATTTTAAGCGCAATATTATTCTTAGAGTGCTGTCAACAGTGGTAATAATGAAATGTGAAAGATAGTGTCATCATTAATTTTGCTTGTGAATAAGTAGAGGTAAGACATAAGTTGTGTATTTACTTTCCTAAATTGTTTACATTTTATACTTAATGCATATTACATATGAATGTTTGTATGTGTGCTTGTGTGCTACTAAAATCTTCTGTGCACTACTAAAATTCACAGAAAAATTTTCACCCCTGAATTACATTGATTTCGATTTTCAGTTAAGTTTTCTTTCAATTCAATCATGTTGTTTTTGTTAAGTCACTTTGTCATTATTTTTTAATATGCATGTCTGCCGCTGGACTGTATTGCAGAATGCCTGGATTGAAAATTTCACAAAAAGATGCCAAGTCCTATAATTACCAGAATGCAACACTGGAATCCATTTTGTATAAATCAGACAACTTCTCTATGCAAGTATGTGGAAGTGTATAATGTGCTGTGTTGTATGTTTACACACATTTATACAAATACACGTTAGGTGTGTTGATGAGATAAAACCTAACCTTTGCCCTCACACACTGGTATGACTATGGCTCTGAAGAGTGTCTGCAAAAATTGACATGAAAACATATTAAGCGGGTAGATTGAAACAACACTTTCAGGTTCATGGACAAACTTGCTAGCTTGTGTCAAACAGACATTGTGCAGAAGAAAGTTAGCTATTGTTGGCAGTGTCTTATTTTTTATCATTAACGATATAAATATATTCATGATGATAAGAACAGGTGTTTCTTCTCAAAAGCCACCCTTTCAAGATGGGATAGCCACTGCAGTGTCTATGAAAAACTTTTTGGTCATAACTCACAAACAGTCAATGGCAGAGAGACAACCAAGACATCTTTGATTGTGGATTTTGATATACTTTCAATGAAAAGAATACATAGATATATCATGACCATGTTGTCACATGGCCATGTGATATATTATACCTTTGCATTTGCAATCTTAGAGAAAAATGAACTTTTTTCTCTTTTTACTGATTTTTAGCTAGTAGTTCATGGCAAATTTTACAAACTTCTCCTCTTGATATTTTACTTCAAAATTGGCAAGAAGGCATAATATACATGGATGAACCTCTTCTTCAATATTTCGACAGTTGCTGTTTGTGGAACAGAGTAATGGAGCCTCAAAACAAGGAACAAGCATGTATTTAGATGTTTGACTATTTAGATACAAAAAATGATGGGGAAGACAAAAAATGACTTGCAATGATCTGTTAGTGACCTTCCTTGTGAAAAATATTTTCTCAGTGTTCGTACTTCTAGTTCCACAGACATTTAACACCTTCGCAGCCAGTATCCTAAATCAAGCAATTTTCATGTATCTTGGTGACAGTGTAACTCCTCCGCTGATAGCGCTAGAGAGCTGTTCAAAGATATTTTAGACTCGTTAGTTTAGCCAAGATGGGTTGTTTTGGCTTACTCATTGGTCTAAGTTACTCCTTTCCTATAGCCAACTTTTCTGTTATACTCTGTCAGAAGTCAGATGAACACAGTGCAGTTATATCTACAGCGAAGCAACACTCGAACTGACTGAAAAATACGATAAACACGTTTTACAATTTACAGCTAGCTGTTACTAATTCTACTAGCAATAAATTGCTGCGTAAAATCGTCTCGCAACAGTCAGATTTCCAGTATTTTTACAACAGAATACACTTCAGTAGGCCTACATTGTTTTACTCAAGGTACTAACTAGAGATTGACAGATATATCTTTTTTTGGGCCAATACCGATAGATCAGCCATTCATGGACCAATAGCCAATACCAATAACCGACATTTCCAAAATTTTTAAATCTTGTTTTCTGCTTCATGATCAAAATATAATGTATTCTATGCCTTACCTTTTTTTCAAAAACTTGAAAAACCAGGATTTATGAGCTAAAAATTGTCAAATTGCAGCAATTTCAATATTTTGCTATGATTTTTAATTAATCTGATTAATGATGATGCTTTTGTTTTGGCTGCGATGACCGACGCATGCTCCATGGTTCATCTTGTCTGCTTATTTATGAAAATACATCTGCTAGCGTTGCTGTAAGATAACTGTCTTAACTTGATTCGTTGCGCTTTCTTGCGCAAGTTTTCTGGATGCGTGAGGAATACAACAGCATTTTGTCAACACCTACTAAGGCCGATACTGATATATCGGCAAGACCCAAATATTGCCCGATATATCGGTCTATCTCTAGTACTCACCATATATTACAAAACATGTGATAAAGGACGGTCATATTTTTTTGCTTACAAAAAAGTGGTTTGGCAATGCTTTACTGAAGGCCATGAAGACTTCTTTCAAGGCAGTTTTACTGATAATGTTAAGGGATTTTGTGACAGTTCAAGACAAAAATTCACTAGGTTAGACTTGACGACAACTCACAATCAATGTTCACTATAGCCGCAAAAGTTGATGCGATGATTTAGTGGTAACAGTGCTATGATTGTTGTGCCATTTTTATTATCTTCAAAAAAGCTGAATTTTTTTCTTCTTGAAAAATGGAGTTTGACCGATTGGGTATTTTCCAATAGCTATATCAGTTTTGGTTGTTTTCAACCAAAACCAGTATAATAGAACTAATCAACGCATATTGTACGAGAAACGTCCTAAACCTCGCGTGCTGATGCATACAGGCAGACTAGCAGACATTATTGCTTGAAGTTCTTTTTGTGACATCTGTCATGCAACAATTGGACAACCAACCTAACAAACTACTGTGTGTAAAAGTTTCTCTACTCTTTTATCTTATTTTGAACATTAGACTCAACAAAACACTTGCACAGTGCACATTCATCATCTTTGTGCGAACTGCAATGCTTGACACCCAACCAGTGACAATCTCAGTAGTCATGGATAGTTGGTGCAGTGAAGCGTTGCACAGAACAATGTTAGTTTGATTGTTACATGATCATATGTTTTATAACCTTTGTTGTGAGCCATGCAGTCGCAAGTGCATCAATTACGTTGATTCTAAAGTAACAAATATTTTTTTTTGTTTAAATTAATTCAAAATTTTAGTATGTTTAAACCTGCAGAAATCGCCCACAAAATTGCCCCTGGGGGGCGATTTTGTCCACGTTGAAGACCTCACTTATGACATCTAATTTTTTTCATTGCAAACTACAAGACTTGCTGAGTCTTGAGGTTTGAACAGCTCTCTAGCACAATCGAGTGGCAAGCTATGGAGTTGCAAAAGACTTGGCCAATATGGGCAAATTATACCTTTTCAAGCAGAACACGGCTAGCTCCAAAGGTGTTAAAGGCCAACTTTAAAGATTTGGTGCCATTGTTTCAAATGCACACTCACTTTTAGCATGTTACCTACATTCTTAGTCATTACAGCAAATTGTATTTAACACCTTCAGTGCTGGATGAATTTATCTTCAAGACCCACTTGAGCCACTTATTTACCATCACTTTGTAACTCCATAACTTGCTAGCTGATTGTGCTAGAGAGGTATTCAAACCCTCAAAAGATGCGACAAGTCTTCTAGTCTGTATTTTTTTAAATTTGGAAAGTTTTGGATTTCGAATTTTTTGTGGGTGGATGTCGTAATGGGGTAGGTTTTAGGCCATTTTGGCTCAAGTTTCCTGTCCCTGGATGCCAACCACTAGAGAAAATTTTTGACTCAAGTTTTTTATTGGAAACTAGGCTATAATCCGCATCTTTTAAACCTTTGGCTTTCTAGCATGCCTGGTTCAAAAGTTATGGCCTAAAAACAACAAAATAAGTGATTCATTCCTTAACCAATCAGGTAATTATTGTTTTTTGTTGTTTTAGGCTATAACTTTTGATGTTCTGATTTATTCATGTTAGTCTTGAGTTTGTTTGCTTTCTCTGCTCTTAATTCAGCCTTGCAACTTTTCACCTACAAGCTTTGCTTGCAAATTTCAGGACTGAGGATGCGCAACTCACGTGAAATTGATTTCCTATCAAAAATTTGCTGACCAATTCCCTGCTTGCCCCATTGTAGAGAGTAATTGCTTGGCTTTCCCCTGTAATATATCACAGTGGTGTCACAATGTGTAAAAATAATGTAAGATATGCTCTGTAGTCTGTAACACCCTTTCCAAAAACGTCTAAGATGTTGATGTTTCACCTCCAGTTAATGAGTTATGACCAGAAAGGTGATAAAGAGCCACTTCAGTATTCTTTAAGTGTTCAAGAATGTTTATATGGTATGTCCAGTGTTTTTTTTAGGTGTTTTGAGGGCCTGAAACGGTCTCAGATTTTCGAATGGTTACTCAAAATACAGCAGAATGTTGCTGCATATCCACCACCAAAATACACTAAAACCTCGCTTCATGGCTACCTCAGTATGCAGATGAAATAGTTGCATCTCTCAATGCCTTAACAGTCACCAAGGTCAAACCTGTGCAAAAAAACTGTGTATGTGACTAGTGGTATTGTGCAAGTTTGTTCCCATGTCAGTAACAGGTCAATCGGTATTACACATGGTTGCCTTTATTATTATAGCTTTTGTGTCATGTTTCTTCTTTGCATCATCTCCCCTCAAAATTTTTTGTTGTTGATATGAAGCATCAAGTATCTCAGTACTTGTTGCTGTAAACTTCGATACTATTTCGTTGGCTTTTCGTTGGTCTACTACATGTACAGGCAGTAAATTAACTTGTTCTTCTAAAATATGTTCACTTGTCTTGGTTTCACAGTAGATGTTAGACCAAAATGTCATTAAATTTTTTGTTTTGTTATTGACATCTTTCAGATTTGATAGTTATAATTTATTTTGAAATACATTGTGTTATTTATTAGTGGAATATGAAGCTTGATCCTATAGTTTTAGTGACACAATATTTTAGATATGTTTCGGGGATTCTTCATGCTGAAAATTGGAAGCTGTGGATGCAATGAAATATGACCAATCCATTAACTTGTGCCAGACTGAAGTAAACTTTCACTGATTGAGTCTTGAGTTGTTAAACAAAATCATATTGTTAGGTTTTTGTTGTATACTGTATAGAGTAGTAGTTTTCAACCTTTTTCATGCAGTGACCAATTTTGCAATCCAATTTAACTTAACGACCCTCTTCTGAAAATACCCAGTCAGGCATATGAAATTCAGTTGTGTTTGCACAATAGAAAATTACAATGACTAAAAAATAACATATGATATCACTATGTTGAACAAAGATTCGTGTATTAAGTTCGTGCACATGGCAGCATCAGTGAGAGAGGCGTATGCAAATGATTCCACAGCACAACTCATTGAAAACTAGAATAACTCCCAAGTTAGCTACCACATTCAGATATCTAATTTACAAACACAGCACATTCTTATATCACAAAATCATTCATGCGTTGCCAAATGCAACAGTACCGTATTGGTCATAATCATACTCAAAACTTTGCAATGTTCATAATCACACTGAAAACAATTTTGAATGAAAAAGTAGGCAATCATTTTTGCCAGGTGATCCTGTTATTCTGGCTACAACAAAAAGTGGTTATATATATGAAATAAATAATATAGAACTAATTATGAATATTTTTATCAGAAGCTTTCGTGACCCCTGAAAAATGGCAAACAACCCCTACGGGGGTCGCAACCCACAGGTTGAAAACCACTGTTATAGAGTACTCAGATTAACACAATTGCTTCCATACCATGTGTGGTTTCTGATCATGTTTGAAAATAATGCTCTGCATTTTTTAATAGAACTAAGGTAATGAAATGATTCTGCATAGCACTAGGAAATTTGTAGCAGTAAAGACAATTATGAAGCTTTGCTGGCAGTAAGGCTTAACATCTTTTCCTGTTAATTCCATGTAACCCGAGTGGTGATTATGCCACTGCATGGTGTTTTTTAAAGTTATGTATTTACTGCAGGCAGTCATGCTCAGACACGAGATGGCAATTCAGCTTCATACAAATTTTATGAAAGTTCTCCTCTCTGTTTATGCAAATATGAGCAATTACTTCAAAATGTTGAAAAGTTACACAAATCTTAATCTTTCATGTGATTATGGTAAGTTGACCTTAAACTTTTCTGCATTATTTGAAGTACTGTGAATGAAATGTCGATGTGCTGCATCTGGACAGAACTGCTGAAAGCTTACTCCTAACCAGTGCGTTTGTGTGCTAATCCATTGTGTTTTCTTAATTGTAAAAAAGTTTGAAAAGTTTGTTTACAGAACAAGGCTTTACTATTTTTTTGTATTTGCAATGCATGTAACACCATATATGCATCAATGTTATGAAAATTTATGGCCAGATTGGTAGTTGCTGTTGCCACCCCAACCATTTCATGATCTTTTGGTTTCTAAACCCTCACAAGGTTTTCAATATGCACTCCATGTTTTGCATGTCAACAGCTTGTTTCTCAGCACATCACTGAAGTTTTTGTAATCTTAGCCAACACTATTAATATTGAAACTTTGCAACAGGCATAAATTTGAGACTTAGCACTCCAGTGCATTTCCAAACCAACACAATGCTGAATAGAATTCATTTGCTGTTAGCACTGTTCCAGCCACACTACTGCACTTGACAAAGAGAATGAGAATAAAAGCAAAATACTGTATATATTAGGGATTTAAGAGGCGTTACTCTGCAAGTGCATCATTTTGAACTGCATAATTAACAGTGAAAGAATGCATTAAACATAAGGATTTGGAAACCTGTTTGGAACACATCCACACTGGGGAAACTTTGAGAAGGAGAGTAGACATTCTGAAAGGAAATGTCTACAGAGTGCAATTTACGCTATTGACCAATTGAGTTGTCTAATTAGGTGAGGTGTCTTCACCAAAACAACGGTTTGTCTTAACTGACTGTTACACATCATTGCCGTCAGTGGCGTAGCAACCCACTGGCTACTCTGGCTATAGCCAGGGGCGGCACGTTCCAGGGGGCGGCAAAATCTAGTCGCCTATTATAAGCAGAGATAATTGAAAAGAGGTGAGGAAATTATTCAGACTTAATAAAATTTAAGCTTTCTTTCATCAGCTATAAGTCCCACGCCCCATAAGAATCTTCTTTGGTTAATGAGGGCGACACAGCCGATATTACCAGCGCCATGGTTCCAGCCATATTATGCTCACCACTGCTTTGTCGCTACGAATCTCTCAATATTATTGCGTAACAATGGCCGCTATTTCGGGAATCTACTCTAAATGCGTCTACTCTAGCAAGCTCCGGGATCGTTCGTTGGTCAAGGTCCAGCCACTACAGTTGCAGCTGGGATTTTAAAGCAGTAAAGCAACTAATTGCCGCAGTTAATCAGAAAGCTCTACAGTAGTTAAGCTATTGCTCTGTATTTTATTGATAGGAAAGGGAGGGTGCTTACTTGCTTAATACTTTCGCTCATCCGGTGGAGTCACCTTGATAGGTGACTAAAAGGCTTGTTTATCTTAGGACGTTGGGTTAATGTACGTAGGTTTTGCTGAGAAAATGTGTTAACGTCAGGATTTCGGCGGCGGTTATGCGTTGTGCTGATAAAATGCTGAAACTTTGGCCGGCAGAGCGGAGTGTGTTTCTCATGCGATTTTTTTCATATTCTGGCCGAATGCGCCTGCTGTGTGTGCTGATGTGACTGTCCGGCCTTTGCCTGGCAGAGTGCGTTTCTGGTAATGTTTTTGTTGAATGTGCGAGCCGAGCTGTCTTTATGCTGCAGAATTTGTTTGGCTTAGGACTGGCGTAGCCTACTGCATTTCTTGTCTATTGACATAAGCGCGAAAAGAATTTCTTTTCCGCAATTAACGATTAGGGCTACCGCTGTTGTGGTCAAGTACACCGCTCAATTGTCTCAATGTAGATTAACTTTTTATGGTGATTTTCTTCCTAGTCGCGCTTGCTAGTTGCATTTCCCCTTGGTTAATTTCTTCTATTTTGTTTGCTTTTCGGTTTCCTGTCATTTTGAAAATTTTTGTTTGGCTGTTAATCTTCTTGGAGTCGGAGTAATGGTGACTTCAGTCATATCAACTCCCGCCCACTACAAATCTTGTGTTTGTTCGAAAATACTAATTGTTGAGTAAATACAACAAAATCTTATTTTTACGTTCATGTTTCTCAATTTTTGTTAGCCTAATAATCTTGTTTTTTAGTGCGGAAACAGTCCAACTTAAGGTTCGCCGTTTGTAATAGTTGTTGGTCATATAGTTGTTCGAATACTCTCTTGATATGGTGATATCATGATGTTGTAGCTGTTACCAGATGTATTGGGCTCCTCGCCATGGTGTTCGGGAAGGTTAAGCAGTCGATAAGTTACGCTAAATTTGGCGAAAGTTCTTGCAGAAAGGTCTTCAAAAAACAAAAGATCCTACCATGGTTGACTGAACACGATGACATCACAACTATCACACCACTGCCCTGACCAGGGGGCAGCATTTTCTGCTAGGGCCAGAAATGCCAAAATGCACACATTCTATAACATCTGTGCTCGCATGTCATGGCATTTCGTTTTTTAGCCCTGATGAAGACAGTTGTATCAACTGTCGAAACGTTGGCAAGTTTTTAACGTGTTTGTATGTTTTTAGCGCCAGTAGAGCCTGATTAAAGTTTGTTTATCGAAGTCCTGGCGTCTCCGAAGTAGAAAGATAACATATGCTAGTTGAAGTGACACAAAGCACATTGATGAAACAGAACAAATCGTAGTATGCAGGTACTTGGCATTGCATTTGCTCCATGTAGTCTGCACTAAAGACGTTTCTGATCACGTTGCGTCACTTTGAAAAAGTAGCTAGGTTCAGGTCTTCTACCGAATATTTGACTTCCTTGTACTGTAGTTTGCGTGCACAGTTGTGTGGAGCGTTTTTTTTCGTGACACCCCCGCGGGTTAGTGTGCGTCATTTGCGTTGCATCATAATAAACGCTTTGTGTGCGTCATTGCGTTGCATCATAATAAACGCTTTTTTGCCTTACGAGCAAAGATGTGGCAGGCAGATGAGCTTCCCGAAATATTTACAAAGAACGTGTTGCAACTTCAAAAGTTTGAGAAACCCAAGGGTGCCCGGTACCCTTTACACTATTTTGCCTACGCTTATGACTGCATATAGCTCTAGTGCTTGTAGCCAAACCCGTTGTGGGAACTAGTCTGCTTTATTTGATCTTTTTCGCACACGGCATCTATTTCGGATTTTGCATAGAGTTCTGAGTTTTGTTACCTCGTTGCTTTTTTCTATCATAGAGGAATGCAGCATCAGTTATGAAATGTGGAATGAGAGAGGGAAAGTTTTTTTTGCTGAAAGAACGTGACTTTCTGTGTGCGACTATTTTGGCTAATTTTTGCGCAGGAAATAAAAATTACGCTGCTGGTGTGCCCACAAAATATTTTACACTTTCTTAAAGGCGGCTAATTTAACGCACTTTTTTGACGATTGTCCTGCTTAAATCATTTTAAGCACCTCGCTGTGTTTGCTAGTGTGTATGTTGTGCGCTACATGGATTGTTATGTTTCACGTGGCGCATTATGCTTGGTGGCATGACATAGTTACATAATAAGCTTATAAGCCGTCTCATCCCAGCAAAGCGGGACTGGTTGACCTGACCTGTTTGTTTGTTCAGTCTGCTTTCTTGTGAGTGTCCACATTTTTAATATAACTTCTAGCAATCCTAAAGATTTTTCAAAATTTTCAGTGAAGCAAAAATAAGTTTTTATGTTTAGGGTATACTTCTGATAGGTAAAGGTTTTCCGTAACAAAATGCTCTTTTGCGACATTTTTCGTTAATTTTTATTTCAATAAGGCAAATAGATCTTTTAAAAACAAAATTTGTAGTGTGTGTATTTGTTATATTTTTTGTTTTGGGAAAACTAAACTTTTTGTCTTTATTTGACAGCAAAGAGGCACCATATGGGACCTTATTTATGCCATAGACTTAGGAACTCTGCAGTTAATTTAGCTTTTGTTGAAACGTCGCACATACCACTGTTTTGTTGAACAAACGTTCAAATCTTTGTCATGACATGCGTTTCAAAGCGCAATATGTATCAGTTCATTGACTTGTGGCCCATTATTTTAAGAATTACTGGATGCAGCTGAGAAGTTCAAGCAGTTGACTTCGCATTTGCAGGTAAATATTTAATTGGACAATCATTTTGGATGAAGAGTGAGGTTTGTACAGCAATTTTTTTGATTAAAAAGTTTTAGAAACATCTGTTTTGCTCACGTAAAATAGATTTAAGCATGTAATAAAAGATGTTGTTATACAAGCATTTCAGAGCCCTGCGTAAGGTGTATTGGTTAACGTATTGGAACTCGTACTTTGCTTCCGTTCAGCCAGCATTTCGATGCATTTGCATTATGGATACTGGGAAGTCAACGTCAGCATCATTGATGGTTTCGTCATCTACCGGATGAACGTTACAGATAGTAAAATTTTCAACCAAAGCAACAACTTATCGAGTGTACACAGTAGATGTGAAAATATTATCTAGTTTCTGTTCTTCTACTGCCCCTTTTAGGATTTTAGCGCACTTCATGGTATCTTTCAAGTCTCTATCTCAAAAAGAGGTCACAATTGACTGAAGTCAGCACCATCAACAGTGCTATGATAGCAATGTGAACCTCGAATTTTTGAGAGTCCAAATCAAGATGGTGCGCTGATGAAGCGTCCTAACGCTGGTACAAATGCATTTTCTACACGCATTATCTGACGTGGTAACGAAGCATTTACATCCAGGGCTTAAGAGACAAGGACGACATAATCAATCAAGTGAACATGAATCTCGCCTCAACTTGCTCTCATTTACTGGGACTCTGGTCGTACATACTTGACATCGTGTGTCTCAATCGTAAGGTATGGCTCATTAGAAAGGCGGGTTAGTGTGCGTCATACATCGGGAAGTGATTACTACTATGTGTATGTGTTTGATACGTTTTTGTCCTCATCTTTTTTGCCACGTTCAGTTTTGCCGAAACGTCGCGTGTTTCAAATCTCGTTTTTATTTGCGTGGGTCCTACTGTGTAATAGTACAGTGCGAAGGCAACTTACATGTCTCAATCTGATCCATGTAAAATCACTGCATAATAATAGTGCTGGACTTAAAATCGTTTAAGTAGCAATTTGACGCCGACGGTGGTGCAACGTTGGCCTGCAACAGTCTGGTTGTTGTGATGGACATTCACGCTTCAGTATGTCTCGACCAATTTTTTCACTATCAGAGGTAACTTAAATCATAACTCCTAAGTCGGTCTCTTCAACCGTTTTATTTTTCGCTGACATACCAAAGTACTTGTAATGTTGTATAAGTTAAATCACTTTTCTGTTGTTCCCATACATTTATCAAACAACAATAGGGCTACCGTTCTATTTCTATAAAAATGGGATGCGATTATTTGATGCAGACATTTGGTCTTATAATGCCGTTGTAGGTAACTCTGATTGTCTGCGACGTTGTAAATGCAGGCTTCATCTTCTTGTCTAGCTGCTTTGCATTGAGTCATTGCGACCGGATATGATTGTAAAGTCAGTCAGTCCGTGCATGTACACAAAACCTGCAATATTTGATGGCAAGATACTTCACTGATAGACAACAAGTACACTGTACCACTGTTCAGCAAAACTCGTGGTTTGCATACAAGAAAATTATGCAAACTTCAGGCGTCAGCTTTGACTGTTGATAAATTTGGCGCGTTTTCAAAAGCGCAGAATAAGCTAATGAGAGTTCTTCCAATATTTTGATTACAAGCATTTTTTAGGTGCGACAGCCGTTGCTTCTCTGTTATTTAATGCCACTTTCCATATCTGTACACAAGCAAGACCTTTGGATTTTGGATTAGCATGCGCATACCTGCACGTATTTTTTCGTGAAATGAGAACTTTCTGAGCTTGTCATACCCTCAGGCCAGTTATTGGTGGAGTTTATCAACGCGGGTTTGCCAACATCATTTTTTCTAAAGTTTCTTGTTTCCACAATCAACAAATTTGCTTAAAGACGGTCTATAACAGTGTTTCTCAAACTTTTTTATACCATCGCCCCCTTTTCACTCTCGACACGTCGTTTTCACCGCCCAAGCCTGATAAAACAAACACAAGGTAGTAAATAAAAAAAATGATTTAAAGAAAGCATTAAGTAGCTGAATCAAGCCATTAAATAGCTGAACTAAGCAATTTTATTACGACGCTAATATTGCGTTCATAATTCTTGTGAAAATAATCTACACTGTAGCTGGACACATGGACAATCCAGAGTACAAAATTTAACGGATAAATTGCTTTAGCAACAACCTCCAACGATTATCATAGTCAATTAAAATTTGCAAGAAACTAACAAGTCATAATAGTACGTTAACTCAATGATCGATTAGTGGTTGATCATTTTGACCACCTTTGTGTTGTTTTGCACCCTTAGGTTTTTTTGCCCCCTGCCCTTCAAAATCGCCCCCAGTGGGTCGATTCCGCCCACTTTGAGAACCACTGGTCTATAAAATATGACAGTTCAGGTGAAACCGCAGCGTGTGCTCACCTGCTTGGCTGCCTTCCGCATTGAGAAAAAATGATTGCGTAAACTGGTTGAGTAGTTTTTGTGAGCTGCAAGGCGTTTATATGTTGGGTGATTCATCTTGAATACGAAAACATCCAAGCGGGCAGCAGCCACAGTGGATGGCTAACGGCAATGTACTTTAAAGTTGAGAAACTATTAGTATGAATAGCAGGGTGTTTTAAGGCGTAGTCGGGTCCCTAGAATTTCAAATCGGGTCCCTAGAATCAGAGAAAATTATGATCGGGTCCCTAAAATCAGAGAAAATCGGGTCCCTAGAATCAAAGAAATCGGGTCCCTACGGATCCATGCCGGGTACCTAACATCTTCCTTAAAAAAACTGTGAATAGTGTCAGTGTGTTCAAGGAACACGTTAGATGGATATCGATATCGGTGAAACTTTACAGCGATGGTTGAGTATTTTTATTGCAGCGTTTATTCGCACTAAGATCCAAAGCTTACCTCCCGCTTGCTTCGCTCCCGAGTTTTTACTGGTGAAAGCCCTATTTGGTGGCCTAAAACATATGTACAATATATGCTAGATTGAACAATGCTAGACAGTTTGTGAAGCGGGTTATGTTCATAACGTCAGAACGTAACTGCAGTTTGCCAAATAAGCGTCTGTGCCGAGCTTTATGCCAGATGACTAATAGGCAATTGTTCGTTACTCTGTCGAATTTCAGTTGTGCCTCGTAATTTCCACTTGCAAGTTCTCATCATTTTCTGTTCAGGTCGTAAAAACGCTTGCCCTCGAGAACCACCATCAACTGATGACACGATTGAGATCAACTGTATTTACCGTGGACAACCCACGGAAAGACTATGATGAAAACCGGTAACATGGCCTAATTTGTAGCGAATAGCTGTTGTCTGACTACGCAGTTGCTTCACTATGATTAGAACTGTCAGAGCCTCGTATTTGTTCAGGTTGCTTGTCTGTCCGTGGTTGTGACACAAAAACGTACAATTTTTTGTTCGTTTTGCACAAAGTCGGTGCAGGTACGTGTCCTCACCACACGCTGTTCTCCTTTGTCCTTAGGTTGCGTTTATTCTATCATTTTTTTGTATGTTCAGTTTTTCAACATACAGCTCCATGGCCGGATTAATCCGAAACTCCAAGTTTTTTGAAGAGCTTCCTCCGTTGAGTGTTGAACTTCTAGAGAGAGAGGGATATTCAAAAGCATTGCCTATCGTTTTCGAAGACGTTTATACAAGCGCATGTGCCAAATGTATGTCTTGTGGTCCTACATGCATTAAATGTTGCAAATCGTACACAGCATCTTTGCTTGAATTTTGCGCGAAGTCTAAGTAAACAATTTGTTAGTTGGAACATAAATAATAATTTTTTCAGATATCAACCGGCACTTCCGTTTTGTAATCAATTTGAAATTTTCATGTTTTCGTATATACAGTTAAGTAATAATTCATGCAACAGCCGTAAGTGTTGTGTAGATTCGTGCTAATTACAACGAAAATGATCCTGGTAGCTTGAAAGAGGTAGCTGATTTGAAACTGAAAGCCACCATGCGAAATATGAAGAAGTCATATTTAAGCTATTTCATCTGTGTTTGTACAGTACTTCTCAGAAATTGTGATGAATGCACTGGTCATAGGAATAGGAGCGTTGATATCGACAATTTACTCGGAAATTTCGACACAATTACCAACCGTCATCACGAACCATTGTGCGTGGGTCCAATTAAGCCGAACGATTTTTATTGCGCCGTTGGAAGTGCATGGGCCGCGTCAGAGACCCATATGAGCTTGTTTCGTTTTTGCGCCTGCCATCGTCATGTCACCCTCGCTTCATGAATCTCCTTGAGAAATCGTATTTTTGCTCTGACCTGATAGCATTTTTGTTTCATGACGTCTAACTTTTATTGTAATGTCATAAGATGTCCACTTTGGAAACTTATTCTTGTACCGAAAGCTCTTCACATCCCATCTTCGCGATGTGTATCATCCAAACGAGGTTATACAGGTTAATTAACGATAAGCTTGGTTTACATGTGCTGGCCACCAAGTTGTCGGTTGCGCGTCCACTATCGATTGCTTGTAACAACTAGTAAGGTTGCGAGGATTACGTAAGAGCTTTTTCGTTAATCAAGCTGTCAGAACGCTTAATACGTTTTGCAGCGCCCGAGTTCTTCCTGCCTTGCGATAAACTACCGCCCTCCGCTCACTTGGCTGGAGGTCAACTTTCAAAAGAAGCATCAGACGGTATGTTTCTTTGTGTATGGCTGTGTTTTAAGAAGAGATTTAGTCGCCGCAACGCCGGGTTATTTCGTTTTCTTGTGGTTGAGACTCGGTGGCCCTTAAACATTAGCCATTTCATGTTCGCTCTGGCTATAATGTTTGTCGCCAGCCGCTAACACTTAAAAATCTGCACAGTTGCTATTGTTTGAGTTGTTGTTTCTAGCGGCTGATAAATGCACATGTATACATAATTTGCTGGCAAGTGCAGAACTTTCTGATGTCCCTCCTGCTTTATCCATTAATTTCATGTGTGCTGTTGGCAGATGACGAAGACACACCCGTCCCTTTTTGCCAAGATCCATCCAAACTTCAGTGGGACAGTCCATGGATTGGTAAAGAGTACGTATATTTCTGTTTGTCTGCTGACCTTATGCGTTTGTTTGTGTCTTATCGTGTAAGTTGACGTTTCATCCCGTATGCCTGCATAAATTAAAAATGGCCATGTTCTTTTACGTAGAACTAAAGTGTCAAGACGTCTGTACTGGTCGTACATAACAAAAGATGTGTAAGCTTTCCGTGAATGCATACTAGCGCTTGTAGCCAACCGCTGCTTGCCAAATTCTAAGACATTTCACCATATCCATCAACAACATTTTGGAATTTACAGAAAGAGCGTTTTGTCTCAGTTCGATGACGATGACGACACCGATGCATCTGATGACGAACTGACGCTAGACGAGTTTCTTTTCGGTGTTAAGACTGTCAAAACTGTTCCAGGTTTGTGGTGACCAGGTTGAGATCTCACATGTTTGATGGTTTCTAATGGCACATAGGAAAAGTGTGAAATGACTGCAGTCTAATGTTCCATTTTCAGAGTCATCGTATGGTATGCACCGTCCAGAGTTGCTCCGTTAAAAGACAAACTACATTTTGTTTTAGAACCGTCGCGAAAGTTCCCGGATGAAATTTCTCGTAAAGTCTGTGAAGAACCGGATGAGTTCGATCTGCAGGTTGGTGTGTCGCTCAATCAAGTCGCTTCCAGCCTGCCTCGTAATGCCTAGCTTTCAGTAAAGCAAGCCACACCATGACTTTCTAACTGTCAGTTCCAAGCGTTTTCAGTCTGACGCGTGTGTCGGGGTCTGCATAAGATTGCCGATTTAGCAAGTGTGTATACTCTGCGTACGGTATGTTGTGTGAATTTATGGGGTAGATCAATTCTTAAACAGTACCATATTGTACGTGTTGGTCGCAATCTCGAAATTACGGCGTAGAGTGCGTTACTGCAGATAATGAAGGTTGTTTTGTGCTTAGTGGGAAATCCAGTCTAACGGTTTGTGTCAACAGATTCTCCCACATGGCCCCTGCGAATAAATTTTGATTTATGTCCTGCGTCGAGTGTGTTGTGAAAAAAGTACCCTATGAAAATGACCACCTGAACATGGGTTTTGCCCTTTTTGTTGTCAGTGAAAAACACTCGCCAGTTATTTGTTGTTGCAGCAAAGCAACTTGCTGGAAAAGGTTAACGGACATTCTTGTCACTCTGGTGCTTTTCCTTCAAATGGCGTCCTCTTCTTTGGACCCGGTTATGTGAGTTCGACGAAGCCGGAAGTCCCGCAACTGAAGCAAAACGTGGTCGAAGCGTTCGGCGTTAGGTCGGTTTTTAGAATGCTTTATTTTCTGTGTTAAATCCGCACATGTGTGCAGCGTGCACGGCGCCAAATGCGAGTCGCATGTTTGTACGCCAAAGTGGACAGCGTGCGCGGCAAATGGAAATCCTGTCACAGTTTTATCAGCACTCGACTTTTTGATCGTATTACTGTTTTCTTGTATATTTTTGCTGCGATTTAACAGACTAGTTTCAAATTTCCCAATAAAATAGAGAATGTTGCATCAATATGTGCAAAACTGTTAACGTAGTTCACAGAACCAGGAGCATTTTTTGGTCGTCATACTGTTTTCTTGTATATTTTTGCTGCGATTTAACATACCACTATCAAACTTAACGTTAAAATAGAGAATGTTGTATCAAAAAGTGGAAAACTGTTACCTTTTACCACTCGGTAAATAGGATAGTTGTGTGAGCAACTGATAAAATTTAAAGTCGAGGTTGTAGGCACCAAATGCGTAGACTCCAATGGTTGACCGAGTCAACTTTAATGCTGCTTTAATGCCTTGCTACTATTTTAGTCGGGAATCATACCTTCCAAACACTAATGACCTCCTAATGTAAAGACGCTTTTTGTAACTTGTGTGGTTGTCAGAACTGTGTTGGGCAGTTGATCAGAAATACCTTCTTTCGCAAATTCTGTAAAGCGTTGACAGGACGGTTCGGAATGTGTACTGACGTATATTTTGTAAGTTAGCAATTGGGTGTAATTTCCAATAATTTGGTAGGCCACTGAAAGATGTACCAGTAAACCATAGGGGAAAACCTTTGCAATGATAGGCTTAGAATTTCAGGTAGTAATTATTCTTCTCACTTTTCGAAAGGTCAAGCGAAGAAATGAGCGCACCATCAGCAACCACCACACTGCTTAGTCCCGAGGACGAGCCAGACTTGAAGCCCTTGGTCCCTGCGCCTGGCTGCAGTGCAGGTACAGTACCATTCAACCAATACGATATAAGCTGCACCAAGTTTTCCTTGTACATGGCGTAGTGATGAACAGGCCTGCAACATTTACATCATTTGCGTTCTTGCGAAGTGCTAATGACGCAGCACAACTTTGCTTAGGCGCGGTCGCGGTTCACGTTATTGTGACACGTTATCCGTTCCATGCGTCAGTCCTTCAGCGCGACTCATATTGGATCCTTGCTTTGTTCAGGTGGCGGTCGCGCTCATGCGCCGTCCGCGTGTGGTGATGATGCGCTGACGTTGCGCGAAGATTCCCCGCAAAGGTTGCAGGTCAGCGAAACCGCTTTTCGTTGTTCGCTGACTCATGTCATCAACTTGTCCGAGTCGACAAAGCAAATTCCAATTCGGTTGTTTAATCTTTGTTGCGTATAACAGCAAGTCTTTACATTAAGCACCTATTAGAATTTGTGCGTTTCAGCATGGCTTAACGAGAAACTATGCCATGTTTACGCAAAATTCCAAAATACGGGAGTTATGACGGCGAAGCTGTGCAGGAATGTTTCGTTTTGTTCCGCAGTGACTTTGAAACGTCCTCCTAGCACTTGGATGTTGTGAAACAACTGGACAAAATCAATGTGGGCAAGCACAATTCTTATGTTAAATCGGTTCACTTGTTTGCAGGAACATAGCACGGTTGTTGTCAACAGCCCTGCGAACGTTTTACTTGACGACGTGGACTTATCTACTCAACAGCAAGCGAAGTATGTTGGTAACATAACAAAAATTGTACGTAGATTTGTGCGAGTTTATTATATCGGCTGGTTTGTTTCAAAGCGAGCCTTATGATGAATGTTTGGTGGTGATTTCCGCTGTTGTTTTCCCTCCTCATGCGTTTGTTAAGAGCGAATAATATTTCTGAGCAGCAACACTTTGTCACTTGTCCTTAGTATTACACGATCAGATGTGCATTTTTGAACTTGATCTGGTTTCTTTACAGGAGCATCGCGGCCAAAAGTTTGCTTCTTGATCAGTTGAAATACCCGGGTAGCCTTTACATCGACATCCCAGCCTCTGTTCCGTGTGTTCCCTACCTTGTTCCATGCAAATCAATAGATGTAAAAACCGATGGCAAATACCGCAGCCACTTCATCGTATTCGTCCACGGGCTTGACGGTGAGACGATTATGACGTCTTTCTGTTGTGTTCAATGAAGAAAGAGCTTATAATGTGTGTTCGACCTTGGTTGCGTCCGATTTGAAACCGATTAAGCTGCTTTTGCAAACGATAAAATCACATTGCAATTACGCGTCACGTTACTTCGACGGGACTCAGTCAGAACAACTGGCCCTAATCGGACTTCTTCGTCGGTGGACGAAACGCTGAGACAGGACTTCATGCGAATTCAAAACGATTTCGTTCCAGTAACGAGTCTCCAAGGCGCGACGCAGCTAAATCTGCTCGCAAAGCGTTTTACTAGGAAATCGATTTCGCGTCATTTACGCATCTTCAGTCCTGTAAATTGCAAGCAAAGCTTACGGGTGAAATGATGAAAAAATAAAGCAAGGACTTTCAGTAAGCACGCGAATTGTAGTTTCAAATACATGACAATAATGCTGTTTCCACTGAAGCCAAAACACAAACTAACGCCAATTATTCGACGGCTGACTTCAAGCAACCGTAGTGAACAAGTCACACCGGCATTGTTCGGCGCTTGTTGCCTGCTCAGCTAGGAACTGCTGGCCAACGCTATTGGACTGTAAATGATGAAGCCTGTTTCATCTTTCAAGCGTTTCTCTTGCTCAACCAGTTTCTTAAGATTTTCTCCTGGCTTTTTTCAAAGTTGTTTTTCGTATAAGCAGGGTTCAGTGTACAGATATGAACTTGCTGAAATTTGACATCAAAGCTTTGGGTGATGTGTTTAGGATTAAGCTTATCTGTTGACTGTGTAAGCTGCGTTTATCACAAACTGAATCGACGACACGGACGGTACGCTAGCGCGGAGGCCGACTTAGTATCTGGTTCTTCCAAATTATATGGTTTCATTGGTGGTTAACGAAGCATTCCTCAGCGCAAGCTCCAATGTTGTAGTTGTTTCTTTGCGTGTGGTTTCAGCTGACATTAAATCGACCATTTTGTATGAATTGTGCTCTTGTTTCAGTGACCCAGTGTTTTCATTGTCCGTTTTTTTTATCTTAAGCTGAAGGCTCATGTTTTCTTATTTCAAATCTGACTATAAAAGTGAAGGATGATTATGTCGTTACTGCATCTTATTTGTTTGGAGTTGCTTTCACAATTTGATTGGTCGGAAGGGTGGCCTGCACTCCTGTGATCTGCAGTTTTTTTTTCAACTGTTGTCCGCCGGCACTATGAAGTTCCAGTGATTTGTCGAAGTAGCTTGAGATTGAGTGGGGTGAAAACATGAATGTGCTTAGATTAAACTTGACCGTGAAAATTAAATAGCTTGTTTTTCGCGGATGGAAGCAGTCCGTTGCTTTATCGGCATCAGCAACTTGCGGAAAGAACAGATCTACAGCAAGCCACATACTGTTATAGTGACGTTGCATCTATTATTTTTAAAATGCTTATGCTGAACGTGCATTTTCAACTCGCGAATTAAGGTTTGACGCGCGACGTCGTTGGGATTCAGGTTTAATTAGCAGGTCGCAACATTGCTTGGGCAACGTAACGCATGCGCAGCACAAACTGTCGATGCAAAAGGAAACTGATGACCGCGCCAACGACCTGACTGAGTTCGTCAGACGCATCTCTTCCGTTGGGCTTTCCAACCGCACGATCGAGTCAGGGTGGTGCCGCTCTTTGCAGGGAGCTTTAGAGTTATAAAATTGGCCTGATCTGGTGAAAATGTTTTTGTTTTCTCTGAAAGCTTTTTTCTTAAGCTCAATGACTCGGGATAAACTGTGTAACTTCGATTGTATACTATTGTTATACTACGTACAGTCGATTAGTATTGTTTCTGCAATTTTTTGCAGTAAATTTCGTAATCCTTTCTCTGGTAGCTCTGATTAAACGATATAATTTTTTGTGTTCTCATAAAAGGAAACTCTTGTTTTAGTGGCTAGAGAGCTTTTGTTAATAATTGACAAACCTATGTAGTTCACTCCCAGGCGATCGAGCTTTGGAGGAAAAAAGGAACAAAATGTGTATTTGCTATATGACAAGCTGCATTCAAGTTTTTGAAGTTGCAGACAAGACTCACATTCGAACTGATTCGCGACAGTGCAGTTGGTCTCAAAATCAACAAACCTCGCATTACTTGTCCTTCTTTCGTGGCAAGTGTTTTTTAGCTGCAGCAAATTGCCTGTTTAAACATTGCCTTTTCATTGGGCTGTGAAAGTCTCTTAGCCCATTCCTAATTTCGTGCAGCTATAAAGTGTTGCGATGCTCTGTAGGTAACACAATGAAATTTTTACGTATAAGATCTGAGGCAATGGTACTGTATGTATAGTTGAATATGCAAGCTGGAAAGCAGTTACAACTGAAATGTCATTGTAATTGAGTTAATTATTATTGGACGTCAATGGCATTTTTGTTGACTTACTAAAATCAAAATTTTTGTTTTAGTCAATGTTGACTTGTCCTTATCATTTTTTGTACAACAAATGCGGAAAATAGCTCTGCCATGCTAACCAATCCTTAGAAATATTACAACGTATAGCTTGTATCGCTATATCTCTAGCTGCTCTGACTTGCAGCAACGCATTCAATCTTATGTCACAACTTCACAATAGTTTTGAGTAAGCAGGGACTCTACAACTTTTTTTGTCTAGCAAATGTGCTTGTTCACTACAAAAACGTTGAAGGTGTCTTATGATGCTAGGTATGTTCTATCGTCTGTCGGTTTGGTTGTGTGTTAAGAAATTCATCATCATGAGTTGTAACATGTGCTTAGATTTTTCAGGCCACCTCGTCAGAACTCATAACAGTACAAGCTACGTTTTGTTTGGCCGATTTTCGTTCAGTACTGATGAGTTCTATTGACCGCTTTTTCGGACCACTGATTGTCTGCTCGCAGGCTCGGCAAACGACCTTCGCCTTGTGCGGACCTACCTCCAGCTCGGTCTCGATGCAATCCACCGATCCCGCGGTATGCATGCCGCTGCCACCTACCTTCTTTCCGAGGTACGATCATTTGCATGTGTTTTCCAGTGCGCATGCAGCTGTACTGGTAGGGTCGTTTTAAGTCGTGAAGTCATGTTTTTTCGGTGCTTCAGGAAGCTATGAAACGAATTTTAAAACAAAAATCGCACCCCTACGAGGTCTATAACAAAAGTTATTAAGTCATGAAAAGTCATATTTTCCATTTTAGGTCACAAAGTCATATTTTACATATTTTCAACCTAATTCAATAAGGAAACGATTAAAACAGTCACAAAATATCAGATGAAACTACTAGATCGCTGGGTCTAAGCTGCATCCTGCAAATTGAACCCACTTGGGCACCCTGCGAATGTTGGCAAAGATGTAAGTGAACTATGTTGTTTGGATGAAATGTAATGCACTGCCTAAAAATGCATGTCCTTGTTGCCCCAAATAAACAAACCAATGCCTTGCATGTTTTCGATTTGCTTCAAACCGTTCAAAATATATGTTTTGAGCTGTTCACTTTAGTGGGGATTGAACAAACCATAGGCTACCATTTCTTATGCCTATTATCGCTGGTAATGTTTCTTTGTACAGGATATGTATGTTCTAGCTCAGTCACTCTTGTTTGGTCATATAAGTCATATTTTCTGAAAAATAAAGTCATATTATCAAGTTTTTTAGGTCATAAAATGGCCCTATTTATTGGAATGATAAATTATTGAACGGCCACTTCAAATGTATCACTCTGCTCCCATCTAACAGCAGAAAAAACGTAGACTTTGACTTGTTGATCGAGCAACAAACCAGAATTTTCTGGGACGATTTAATTTAGTATTCTTGACGTCAGTCAGTTTGTTAAGATGTTATGATTTATGAGCTTGTATTACGAAATTTTATTTGTAGTCTTGAGTTTGTTTTTTCTCTGCTGCTACTTCAGCCTTTCAACTTTTCACCTGTAAGCTTTGCTTGCAATTTTCAGGACTGAGGATGCGTAATTTTACGTGAAATCGATTTCCTATTAAAAATTTGCTGATCGATTCCTTGCTTACACCCATCGTGGAAAGTACATACTTGATCTTTTCTTGTGTTAAACAGTGGGGCAATCTTCAAAATTGGCATGTTTCTTGTTTATGCCAAATCTGCTTAGCAAAAATTTGAAACAAGTTGTAAAACATGCACTTCAGATATAGCAAGTCTTTGAAAAGCCTTTTCAAAGCAAGGCGCCGAATTCGTATTATGTGCTCACGATTTTCGAAGTGAAAAAAAATATTCCAAAATACTTCCAACACTTCAAAGTTATTTTATTCCTTGTTTTGTTGAATTTATTTCAAATTTGAAACGAGTATGTTTGGATGCTTACTTACTGTGTAAGCAACCAAAATTGCTGTGTTTTGTTAAAGAATCAATCAGCTTACCTCAACTAAATGGTACTGAAGATCGAACCCATCCAGGATATTTTTATGGAATTATTTTTCATAGCATCCGTGTTTGAAGCATGCCGTTTGTGCCTGGCCACGCGGAAACATCTGTATTTCGATTTTTCCTTTTTCTCTGTCACTTAGTGAAGGGTCATGTTTTTTTATATGTTCAGGTCAACGAGAGGGACACGTATGGTTCAATAGATGTACTTGCGAAGAAACTCGTCGCCGAAATATTGGATCACATCAGTTTCCATTATTCTCACGAAAGCCACCCAAGGCGGATCAGGTGAGCAGATGTAGGAGCTTATGCACGGCCCTATTTACATCATTAGCAGCACTGCCTACGCCACAATCAAGTGGGTAACTTTGTTCGCACGATGGAAGAAAGTCGATGTTAGTCACACAGATGTAAAGATGAGCAAGGACTCATTAAAGGCTTTCTGCGAGGATAGTTATTTTTTCGTATATTTTTGCGTAGGACAAAAAACAAACATGGCGCCATTCGTACTACGCCTGCTGCGGTGAATTAGAGTTGCTTTGTTGCGTGGGTGATATTCATCCGCCAACGGCAACGTGCGTTCATGGTTTGGTTGCAATTCAACGCCGACTGTTCGTTTCTCAGTGTTCAAATCGTTAGCTGTCGTGTGGCAATGTTGTATTTGTGGAATGTTGCGTTTACCAATCTTCTCGATTAATTGAAACCACGTTTATCATACAGCAACTTAGTTTCGTTACACCCAGTGTGACTGGAGTGTCAAAATTCAGTAAATGCTTCCCTCCACTTTTTGCAAAAATTCTGAATCAAACGAAAGTTTGTATGTTCGCCGAGCTTCAAAAACTTTTTTTACGTTTTCTGCCGAAATGCTGATAAAAATTGTATCAGACCATTAATTTAAGTTGATAGTGCGGCTGGTTGTAGACCTATAGGCCCCAATTTTGATGGTCTGTATCTACGGGTCATTTCACTGGAAATCTCACTGTACAACTCAAGACTACTTATTGGAAACGTTCATCGTTCCCATCAGTATTTCACGTCTGCCATTACTTTTTCAGCTTCATTGGGCATTCGCTGGGTGGCTTGGTGATTAGAGCAGCGATCACAGACAGCCGTCTTCAGCACTTGCAATCAAGATTTCACACCTTTTTATCGCTCTCATCGCCTCATCTCGGCTCGATGTTCAACAGCAGCACAATTGTCAACACTGGTAAGACATGTGACGATCTTTACAGCGGCGAAATGTGTGGGTCAACTCGGGCAGCCCGCCCGGCACGTTAGCAAGCGTTATCCGACTACTGTGAAGCCTTGCAGGGAGGGAGTGGTATGGAAAGGCATTTATCCCTTCTCGGGAGTGAAAACGATCGGAACAGTTAACGGCAGTGACTGTGTTAAACGAAAGTTCAAGCCGTGAGCCAGGAAACCAAGTATAAAGAATAATCGAAAACGTGCTTCATTGGTGTGGACCTAGTAGTAAAACAAAAACAAGGTCCAAAAACAAGTAAAATGAATATATCCAAACTGTAAGTTGTGCTGTTACTTTCTCGCAATCTTCGTTGCTTCTGGCAAAGTTTCGGTGCCATGCTTTGATAAAAGCATGTGCGTTTTTTTCAGGGTGCTCGTCGAAGATGCGTAAATCAAGGGTTTGACACCACGCAAGTTTTTGGTTTGCCTCAACAAATCGGTACAGCTGAAAAACTTAAAGATTTTTCAAAATTGGGCTTCCACATTCAAAATAAACTTTCCTTGTGCTGACAACTGATTCTCAGTTAACTAAAACTATTCTGGCGGTATTAGTGCAAAAATATTTAATTTACAAGCTTGTTTGAAATCAACTTTTCATAATCTCAAGAATTGGGCGTTACTGTAGCAATCTTGCAGAAGAATCTGGTTTTCAGCAGATTTTTTCAAAGTGAAGGCATCTTTTCATAAAATTTTTGTAAAACCAAATACCAAAAGTTTACGTTTTGGTTCAATACTCGAAATGGCGTAAACTAGAACAAGCCGTCGTGGTTACTGCTTCAAGCGTTAGAACTCGCCAACTATACAAAAATGGGTTGTCTGCTCGACTTCGAATATGAGAAGGGAGTAGATATGTGCCTGTTGAGATGACTTTTGGTGAAGAATGAAGTCTTTTTTCGAGATGTTTTTCGTCGTCAAAATCACATCACGAAGCTTACAATGAACAAAAACTTCGTCAGTCTCAAGATGAGTTGTGCTTAGCAACCTGAACCAGAGTTGTAAACGGGCCTCCTTTTGAAGCCAGAACCCGGCCCGAGCCCGAAATCACAAGCCCGAAACCGACATTTGTTTTGGACGCCCGATTTGGGCCCGAAAGCCAAATTTACGGAGTGAGTCAAGATGTGCGCAACTGCGGCATATGACTAAACAATTGGCGTAGCAAAGTAAACATGACTAAACAATTCACAATCAGTTTTTATTGAAGATCTGATCAACTCCATTGCTTCAACAGCAACTGGCGACAAAAGTGTGTCGTTGCGAAAGACAATTGTTTGCAGGCCCGAAATCGGCCAGAACCATTTTGACAAACGTAAGCCCGAGCCCAGCCTGAACCCGGCCCGACTTACAACTCGGACCTGAACGGTTAGAAAATTTTGACATCTCAGATTTTTGTGCTGTCAGAAAAGCTCTGACATGCCATTATTTTCAAAACCTATTGCTTTGTACAATCTTATTAAGAAAGGTATCGATTTTCTAAAAAGTGAAACGTTCGGCATAATGCCTGAATCATCCTATCTAATCGTGCTGACCATTACTTTGCGATGGTTCAAACTTGCACATATCTACGTTCGAGTAATTAGTCTCCACCAAGATGACACAGTCGTTGTCGACTGAATTCATACCTGGATTCATCGTGTGGACGCAGTTTCTTTGTTTTACGAAACTGGCCCTTCACTGCCTCGTGTTTCTGTATAATACCATGAAAAGCGTGGCAGCTGAAGCTTTTTGATGGCGCATTGCGTTTTCTTCAAACCAACAGCATGCTGCAAGTCGTTAAAGCAGCGTGTTTGCATCAAACGTAATAGCGTTTATAACTCTGCAAAGTTGTGAAGCGTAAACGAGTCGAGATTGGTGAAAGAGATCTTTGTCATGCGTTCAGTGTTCATGCGTGACTTAGTCTTCGTGAGCTGCTCACAGACCGGTTCTGCGTGTTGTACAGGAATGTGGCTAATTCAAAAGTGGAAAAAATCTGACTGTCTGTTGCAACTGGGGTTCAAGGACAATGTCGATCTGCGGAAAACCTTTCTGTACAAGCTGAGCCGAAGAAAAGGTGATGTACCCAGCCGAAGATTAGTTTTTCTATTGCAGTACGCAGTAACAATTGCAGTTTGATTGCCGTAATCTATTAGTTCTGTTACATTGTGCTGTGGCCGATCTTGTTGACAGCTGTTTGTAACCCACGCTGTTCTGATATTTGTGACTCAACAACGCCCACTGCTTACACGCCACTATTTAGTGCATCAGAAACGTCAGTCTTTGTCGCAGGCCTGGAATTCTTCAAAAACATTCTGTTGGTGGCCTCCGAGGACGACCGCTACGTCCCTTACCACTCAGCTCGGATCGAAATGTGCAAGCTGGCTCAAAGAAGCAAAGAAACCGGTGAGACTTGCTGCAGATGCTTTGTGTTTGCTTGACTTGTAAAATGCGACTAAATTAAAACAACGCGAAGGGGCGCCGTATCGTCTGTGGCAATGCCTTGAACGCGCACACAGCGCAAGCACCGAGTAACTTTCTATAATCAAAATACGATTAGAAGCAGCGCACAAAATAAACAATATTTAAGTCCGTTGAAAAGAAAGCTTGCGAAGCTGCTGCGAATTCGAGTGGACGGCTTCCGAATCTACTCATGTTTTTCTCGCAGTGACTGAAATTCAATCATCGCTAATGTTTAAAAAGAAACTGTTTTAGTGATAAGAAGAGTTACGCTGGAGCGGGTCAACCAGCAATCATGACTGATGCAAGAATTCGATGCTTGTATCTCGAGTATCGTTTTACAAATCTCGGTTTTGCGTGATAGTGAATACTCGGTCTGCTATCCGCCAATCTAAGCGCCTTCGTTTACTGACAAATGTTTGCTATTTCCTGCTATAGTTATATAACGTTTTAAAAAAACTGCAGGGCAAGTCTACCAGGAAATGGTTAGCAACACGCTGAAGCCGATTTGGAAAAACCCCGACATCAATCTGATACGGTGAGTGCTGGACTGAGAGCTGCATTGGTTGTGTTGTGTGTCTACTGCAATGGAAACGCGATGCTGTATTTACTTGATTAGAAGCCGCATAGAGTAGTAAAAGATACATTAGAAGCCGCCCTTGATCAAAAGCCGCATAAAAGATTGACTTTGTAAAGCAACCGAAGTTCAGTTAATCGGATTATCGGTAAGGCCAGTGCAAACATTGAATTTGGGTCAGGGCAATTGGCTGTATCGGATTAGTGCGAAACATCGTGTTGAATCAGGTATATCGAAATAGTGCTTCTATGAACAACAGACGGGCAGAATTTCTTCCAAGTAATGCTTTATTTGTGTATTGATTGTCCAATTTTTGTTATTTTCTACTGACCTAAAGTCACCCGTTATTTATTATGGTAAGAAAAATAAATGGTAGCCGCAGCTTCCATTCAAATAAATACGGTATACTAACAAATAATTGGAAAGTTGCATGTGTGCGTATGATTTTTTATGAAGAAACTTGCTTTGAGCAATCTTGTTAATATCTTAATATCTATCTTGGCCATTGGTTTACCTAAATACAATGTCATTTTATCGGAGCATAATTTAAGGAAACGTGTACTATACAGCGTTTTTAGCTGCAGAGCTCCCCGCTGTGTTCCTCAAATAACACTTATTTTTCTGCTGAAACGTCGTGTGCTGCAGCATCTGTCGTTAGTGATCACCACATGGAAGTGATTTGCTGGAAAAACGCTAGAGTGGTGTCCGGTTTGACAGTGCATAAAATCGAGTCGCCAACGCTTCGTCGCCGCTCTACAAAGAAACGAAATCGCACAAACCAATGTCCTAAGTTTGATGTAGACAACGACATGTCTTTCGAGTTTACTACCTCGCTGTTGTCCGTAACACGTTTGATCTGTGGTTGGCAGGTTCCACGTCGTGCACAAGCTTCAAACCAGCACGGCAAACTCAATGATCGGTCGAGCCGCGCACATCGCTGTGCTCGATTCTGAAGTCTTCCTCGAACAGTTTTTCCTCACTTCAGCATTGAAATATTTTATTTAATTCTAAATAAAATGTGTATTTTTTAGCATTTGGCCCTCGTACTTTGGTGTTGGGAGATGCTTAGCTGAACAACAAACACGTTTGTTGTTCAAAAATATAAACGCTGGGGCTGGCGCCTAACTTTCTGTAGGCAAGGTGGGGAAGGACTTAGGACGTATGTTGTTATACCAGGTGGTTTATGGCGAAGCCTGAGTTGTTGATGGAATTATAGTAGGTGAGATCAATATGTCATCTTATTTTAAAACAGGCTACGTCATTGGAGAACAAAGGGACCACATCACGAAGTTCTCCAAATGATTACTTGCCGAGAAATAAGTCGTAAGAATCAACATGACATGTTCATAACTTCAACAGATAGCTTCAACCTGCGCACTTTTTAAAGCGCGGAAGCAGATGTTAGCTTCAGTCCCGTCGGAACGGGGAAGCTTTGGTCGGCTCAGCCCCCCAAACAAAGCTCAAAAGCCCCTACTGAAGACTCGGCGACGGTTCTAGTTAGCACTGCAATAATAAACTCTAGGTTTTGTGTAGCATAACTCTGAAAACGGATGTCCAAACGGTAGTATTAATAGCATTAACCTGTCGGAAGTTGGTGTTTTCTGAAACTTGCAGGCGCTCGCTTTGCTTTGGGTAGTTAATTATATATTCTGCTGGTCATCTTGCCCGCGTAAGTGATAACATTGGGCTATTAAGTTGCTTACCTGTCATCGTGGCGGATACTAACATTACTTTCCACCAAAAGTTACCAACCTTAATAATTTTGAACAAAAGGTGCGTTGCGCAAATGTCATCGATTATGAAGGTTAGTTTGTGCGAATCACAAACCCTGGCTGGCATGTAACTCGTTAAGGGATTTACTTACCTTGAAAAACTATGTCCTGAAAATAGCAATATCATTCAGTCAACCTTCAATTGATGATAGTAGATTGATGCACTTGTGGGACCAGCTCTTGAGAAAACAAGGTTATGAAGGCATTCAACAGCATTTTATATGTTCACAATCAATGTTTTTGCTCACCCTTGAATTTTTCGTGAAAGCCCACGAGCTGGGGGGCGAGGTCGTCCATTCAGCCATGCCATTAAAGCGTCATATAACGAAGTCATAGGCACGACGTTAGTTTATGTGGCGTTTTCTGAGGTTTCAGCGTAATATTGGCATGTTAAAGATGCAGTGCTATCTACTGAAACATGGGTTTAAGTAAACATTGGGAGTGGTGCTGGTTAGGGTTGCCAGATGCGTTTTGTAAAAATACCGGCCATTTTGATATGTCAACAGCGCCAGATCTAAGCTGTGTCGTATTTCGCCAGCGGCACAGGGAAAACAGAGACAATCAGTATTGTTAAGCCACAATTAATAGTTTGCCCGTATTTTGGCTGGCTCGTTACATTTCGGCATGGGCGCAATTTTGTAAAATGTGGGGGGGACAGGTTGGTGTGAAACCAACATATTACGAAACCTAAAGAGAAAATGTGGGGGACATGGCATATTATATCCCCTCTGTCTGAAAAAATGGGGGGACGCGTCCCCCACCTAATTGCCCCCATGCATTTCGGTGTGTGTATGACGTGATAATCGCACCAAGGATTGCAGCAAATAAACTGCTGATAGAACTGTCCTGACAAGATTCACTACTAGAGTCAATATAATTTGAGAAGTTTTGCGTTAGTTATTTTTGAAGTTACGGCAAATTATTTATTTTTTAAAATACCAGCTTCTACTAGATTAGCAGTAAAATACCGGCCATCTGGTCACCCTGGTGCTGGTGCAATTGAAACAGTGCTTTTAATATTGCTGATTACCAGAAACATGCGGAATTTGTTTCAACATGGAGACAGTTGCACCAAGTTCAAAAAGCACGATAATCATCCTACGTGTACATTCGCTACATTCTAAAAGTTTTTAATTCTAAATAATTTTTTATAATTAAAGTCTGCCATCCACTGGGTTTTGCCTGCTACACAATCCGAGGTGAAAGCTCCAGTACTGCCTCACCACAAGGCTGCAAACACTGTGGCGCACGGAGCCCAAAACTGCTTTTTCTCTGGGATTTGGAGTAAGTAGAGATCAGCCCTAGCTGGTGCGGACGATTGCTGAAACAACGAAGTTCGCGATGCACTTAGTTGCTTGTGGCCTTGCAGCCACTGAATTCACTGCTTTAATTAGAATTAGTGGTGCTTGGTGTTGCAATGGAATTATGCCGTCGTCGACTAATAACAAGACATGTGAGATAAGACAGGGGCGTAGCGAGGGGCCACAATTCCCGGGCGCCGAATCACTGCGAGGAACGCCGAAAAGTCCCAACAGTTTCACAAGTACTTCAATACAATGAATTTACTCCCTATAGACCTTAGGTTCGAGCATGGGGGCGCCAAACTTGCTTCTTGCCCCGGGCGCCATCTAAACTCGTTACGCCCCTGGGATAGGATTACTTTTCTGTATTTGTGGAAGCTTAAAGTATTATTTTTGTCGTTCATGAAACATATCTTGGCGCCGAGTACGAAGGTTAGTTGGCAACAGTGCATACACGTGATAGTTGGTTCAAGTCGGTGAACTTTTGGTGAATTGTGTAGAGTTCGCAGGAGAGCTCCATTCTCGCCGTCAGAGGCTTCCTCGTCGGTGACAATGTATATTTATCTTCAACAGAAACCTAGACATTATTGGCCGAGCTGATAGCTCACATACAGCCTTTTGCATTTGTAACCTTGTGTATGTAGCCTACATTAAAGTGTTTGTCAATTCGCCAATAAACGTTGAAAATAGTTCATTTAAGTTTTTTGCTAAGGTTTGAAAGTCGTGTATAAGGCTAGCCAGGTTGACGTAGTTACGACATTTTTAATCAAATTTATTTAACAAATTTTGATAATCAAATTTATTTAACAAATCTTACTAATGAAACCTAAATAACATAATTTTTTAGGAATCGGCTTATACTATCGACAAAACAGTAATTTTTGATAGACCTTCTCAACGTTAAACAGAAGGTATTTTTTTGCTATGTTGAAAAAGTTGCCCTCAGTTAAAGTTACTGTATTAACTATCCTAATGGACAAACTCCTACAGATAGTTCGTCGTAGAAAAGAATCTCAGAAAGCATTATAAAGTTACAGAACCCAGATAGCATTAAAGTTAAAGTAACGTTAACTTTAGTTTGCATAGCTAGTTAAAACCGTTAGAATATTGTTTGCACGTTCTTGATCAAATAACCTTAAAATTCATTTTGATAAAATAAATCAAATACAGTAAACCTCGGTTAATCCAGATGCGATTTGACCGGAGATTTTATCCGGTTTAGGCGAAGATCCGGATTAACCGAAGATGGTTGTTTCTGTAGCCTGACGTCATTTCGGCACTGAGATATCGGTGAGAATCGTTTAAAATTGAGCATATCTACCACACAACAGCAGATTTTCGTAGGAGCAAAACGAATTTATTGATGTATTTACAATGGTACATCACATTAGTAATCGCCATATCCAGGCAGTTATGAACAATCTTAAGTTAATAATTTTAGATTACTTGGCTGCGAAAAAATCTGGGGTTTTGGACTGATGCGTATACTTTTTACTCTAGTTGGAAGGTAATGACCTCCAAACATCTTACCGAGTACAACACGCTCAGGGGTAATGCTCTACACTTCACACACAAACTCAACACTAATCAACACACTGAAACCCTGGTACGGCGGCGTTTCTTCAGCGATATGTTCAACGTGATAATCTATGCTCGTGTGCTGCGCGGACACAGTGGGGATGCATCTCCCCCACCAGACCTAAAGAGGTATTGACATGACACTTGATTTCATTGAAAATCATGGCCAAAAATATTTTTGCACTGCACATTACTTTAATCGCTAAAGATGCTAAAAATTAACTTATGCTAACAATTAGTCAAAAAACTTTATTCGTTTCATTAGATGAGCTGGCCTTAGTTTGTGGAACCTGATTTAAAATAGTCAGTGATTGCATGGGCGTCTGCGGGGGGGGAAACGGGCATTTGTCCCCCCCAGGAAATTGGGATCGAGAACCAAATATATCTGGACAAAACTGAAGTCGGCATCTTCATTCCGATTTTTTTATTTGATTCTTGCAATGACAGTTTTTTGCCTGTCATGCAGTGATGAGTTTGCAGTTCACTCATGTCCCCTTCTTTGCCTGCAGAGGCGGGATACGAAAGTCGCGAGCGGACTGTTCTACTGTTGGTCTTCGTTCTGTAACAATAACATGGCAACAAATCTGCTAAGGTTAACTGTATATTCCGGTAGCAGGCGTTTTGTGGCATGAGACTGTTGAACACACACATCTTGGCAAGTAATGCAGCGAGACAGTGACATGCTGATAGCGGTAATCCACGTACATTTATACTTTGTGAAAAGAAGCACGAGCGAGTCTACAGCAATGCATCCACAAGTTTGAAAAATCCATTATTAGTGCGAGTGTGACCAATGTGCCTGAGTGTCAAACTACACTTATGCAGGCTTCTTTTCATGCAGTATAAAATTACGTGGCTTGTTAGAATACATCGATGCAGGCTTGTGGGAATACGTCTAATTGTTAAGGCTTAGTTCTGACATCTGAGTGGATACTGAGTGCAAAACTGTAGTTGCTGTGGCGAGTTTTCATAATTCATCTGGTCAATTTTGCAAAACCTGCGTGGTGTTCTAATTATAGTAGGTTTGTCCGCAGTCGTGTCAACATTCAGGTTTACTAAATTGTCCGGTTTGTGTAGCAAGGTTTTATTGACCGCTTTGGACGAAATCCCAGACGTTTGCAGCTCATTTTTCTAAGTGATGCTGACAAGTCTTGCTAGCTGATCCCGCAATCAGTGGGAGAGCAACCGGACAATTCCGCCCCGCAAATTTAAAAAACATGTTCAATTGTTAGTTCAGTTGAATATATCAGCTGGGTGCGGCCCTGCTTGCTAAGCAAATAAAGTCATAATTTGTGGTTTAGTTGAAAACCATGGCAATGCAATGCTTCTTTCTATACAAATCATGGCAATGCTTACTTGAAAAGAAATGCCCTGCGTTGACAACCTGCAGATAGCCTACTGTGAAAATTGTCGTATACTAATATATCTGGCTATTGCTGCCAACGAAGCGTTTTTTGTGATTGTTACCTAAACATGGGGCATTTTCTTTGTAGTGTAGGATAAGGCGTTTTGTGAACGTCCATTTGCACTGCATCGTCAGCAATGTTCCTTCTAAGGTGCGCAAATACTCAGGACCACGAGAACTGTTGCGCAGTGAAATCTCTTTTTCACGCACTCGCAACATTCCAAAGCAATGGAACAGCACGCGAACAAGAAGCTATTATAATGAAATGTGTATTTTGTTCTTATTATGATAAGATTGTATATTTATTATGTAATTCACAAAGTTTGTAATTCATTGAAAACTCCACGTACTCAGCCCTGAAATAATCATGCTCACTAAAAATAATTTGCTCAGTGTAAAATTATCTTAGAGGTAACACTGATCGTCAGCAATTTGAAAATGATAAACAAAATGTCGACGTTGCCCCCCTGGAAAAATTTCTGCGGACGCCCATGAATGATCGTGCTTTCTCGCTTTCGTTTTTTCATTACTTTCGTGCTTTCACTCATCACGAATTGTTTGTTTCTTTCCGTTCTCTTAATTTCGGTTTTTACAATAAACAGAATCAACCCGCTTCTTGTTATTATTTAATCAAAATTACCTGCAATAACAAATGTTATACACAAATTACTATGGGTGTTGCAGACTATTCCAAACGACAATTATACAGTGTAAGATTCCCCATTTGAAGAGCACCGGTCTAAACCGCATCCAAGTGGCTATACGCTCACTTGCTGCAACACAAGTTAAAAACAGCGCTACTGCACTTTGCTGGCTACTGCCACTGGTGCTTGTGCTGTAACAAACGTAATGTACAATGAGAATAAGTATTATGTCGTCACGTGAACTGTTTATCTCGAGTCCTCGATGAACCTGTACCGACGCCAGTGACTACGTCAGATCGTTGTTATGTGCCTAATTGATTGTTGGTGCCATAGCGGTGCAGTGTTAAAGTTTGACTAGTTTTATCACTCAAGCTTCTTCTAAAAACCAAGCTTAGACTTGTTTCCTCGTGAATGTACGTACAGTATGCGGAAATGATTGATTTACGCAATATGGTGCTGTGAAGCATTGGGTTCATTGCAGAGGTGAAACTAAGCCGGAACGCCGTTCCGGTGAAAGAATTATTGCCGGTACGGCAAGATACGGTAATATGTATTTGTTTTTCTGTTTTTGTTCAATTCACATTTTTTACTATGCCGTTAACAAAACCTTATACAGAAGAACGGATGTGCGGCCTCAGAAATTAAGTCAAATACGGTCAGGTCCGTAGTTACGGGGAGGGCATTCGGGGGCAGTTCCCCCCAAATTTTCTTCCCAGAAAATTTGCTTTAAAAATATGATAAAAACAAAAATCGTGCCCCCTAAAATGTATTTTGCTCTTCCAAACTTCAAAACCTGGCTACGGGCCTGAATACGGTGCAGCGCAGTGTTGAGATGAATCACAATGAGGATTCTCTTTTTATAACGTTGAGAATGAATTATTGTTACGTATAATTTGTCACACAGAATGTCTGAAGCCGTTTCAGATTACTACAGGAGAGCAGAAGTACTTTCGTTCAAACTGGGTGTCCTTGTTGCTTTTTATGGGTAAAATACGGGAAACGACAAGATTAACTAGCCTGCACTGTAGCCAAGGCTACAGTCATTCATTGGAGCAAAATGTTGACAGTTTGTGATACCGCGTGTGGATATCGAGATAGTTCAGAAGAAAGTTATATGTTTATGAATTGGAACAAATTGTTCAGTGAACGTAGCGAGAACGTGCAGTGCTAATTTGTATGGCACTTATCGCGAATCTTTCAGAACGGGCCTCCACTTTAAAGCAGATGAGGGCCCCCAAATGAAAATATGGGCCTGCGTGTTGCATATTCAGTATTAGTTGCAGGTTTTCTATTTTATGGTATGCAGGGGCGGAGCCAGACATTTTGATTTGGGGGGCCACAGGAGGGGCCAGTTTTGCAACAAGGGGAGCTGTCAATGGTCTGTGTCTTATAGTTTTAAATAATTTAAATGCAGTGGCATGACGTCACGCGGAAAATTTTGGGGGGGCCAGGCAAAATTTTGGGGGGCAGTGGCCCCCCTGGCACCCCCTAGCTCCGCCCCTGATGGTATGTAGATTGCAAGTTCAGTACTAGTTGTATCTGCATACACAGCAGGGTATTTTAAGGTGTTTTAAGGACCCGATTAGGGTCCCTAGAATCAGAGAAAATTATCATCGAGTCCCTAGAATCAGAGAAACCGGGTCCCTGCAAGTCCATACCGAGTACCTAACATTTTCCTTAAAAAAAAACTGATATACAGTACTAGGTAGACTATCACCGTTTTCCTCATTTTAAAGCTTAAAGTTGGATGTACTGCATGCTATTAACGGAAAAATAGGATGCACTTCTTGTTGTGAGTAAATAATTTGGGAATCAGAGCATCCCGTGGTGTTATTATTTCGACTTGGTGGGCAGAGGTCAATGCCACTTCTTATGGTAGCACAAGAAAAGCCCAGTTATGATCGTTGCGCAAAAAATCAGCGAGCACAAAAACTATCAAGCACATAAAGAAGCTATCAACATTCTTGAAATAGCAAAGAAAGACGTTCTGAAAACTCGAGCAGTGGATTGAAAGACAGGGTCACTTTGTGCATTCACGTATTGCCAAACTTGAATACACAAAGTGAATAAACTCTTTCAATCCACTGCTCGAGTTTCCAGAAAAGCATATTATATGGCAAAAAATAACAAACCTTTCACAAACTTTGAAAGTTTAATTGATCTTCAGGAAGGTAATTCCATAGACATGGGGCGTGTCTTACACAATACACAGTACAACTGTTGCCGTTAATACAATAGGTCGTGTTTCTTCACAGATGAAAAAAAAATTTTAACTAAAATCATTGAGAGGAGGAGCAAGATAAATGTTCGAGCCGACGAATCTACCCGCGTTGATGACAAATCAACTTTAATCATTTTTGTAATAGCTAGCGTTGATGGTGAAGCGGCACTGTTACCTTTCCACACTGGATTTGGTTGAATTGGAGATCCTGTGTGCTTCTCATATTAAAAACGCAATTTGGGACTGTTTCTTAAAGAATGGCTTCACCAATGAGTTGCTATAAGAAATATTTTCGAACCTCGGTAAGCGGTGTGTGTGTGTGTGTGTGTGTGCGTGTGTGTGTGTGTGTGTGTGTGTGTGTGTGTGTGTGTGTGGTTGTGAGGAATGGACACCGTACCG
>Ga0210059_1000123_pt1 | contig 71279 bp, 44 predicted proteins | sample Ectturendosymbi2_FD_188042 | JGI IMG/M metagenome (GOLD analysis project Ga0210059, IMG submission 188042) | Ecteinascidia turbinata endosymbiont from Florida, USA - Sample 2 (SPAdes) (version 2) | ecosystem: Host-associated > Tunicates > Ascidians > Unclassified | place: Key West, Florida... | reverse complement strand
TAGGTTTTGGGTTTAGGTTTTGGGTTTAGGTTTTGGGTTTAGGTTTTGGGTTTAGGTTTTGGGTTTAGGTTTTGGGTTTAGGTTTTGGGTTTAGGTTTCCAGTTTAGGTTTTGGGTTTAGGGTTTAGGTTTAAGTTTTGGTTTTAGATTTAGGGTTTTAGGTCATGTAACAAGGACATTACGCTAATCCCAAGTGTATCGTCCCTGTCACTAGACCAATCCAAGCAATCGAACTCTCCTAACGGCAAAATGGCTCCAGCAGTGCTTTTTCCTCTGATGCCAAATAGATACTTCCTAGTTAAATTTTGGAAATGCCAAAAGGCTGTGTCTATTTTGCCTCATGAGGCAAAAGCACTGCTGAAAGTATTTTGCTTTCAACCAATCGTATTTGGCTAAAGGCAAAATACCTAAAGGTTAAAATGCCTGTTTCTATCCACGTCGCCGATAGCTTAGTCTCGTGGGTGTTGGGGCGTGTATAATTGCCTCTAGTGTGTTGAAGTTACGCAAGTGTCTTACTTTGTTTTATATGTGAGCTCGCCATGTCTTGTTGGCTTTGCGGCTGAAATCAATAAAACTGTCAAAACTGTCAAAAACTGTCAGTATAGGCTACACACTGAACTTTGTATCCCAGTTACGTGCCTATGATTTCCTCAGTTCATAATGGAACACATGGAGTAGCACAAAATGTGGCATAAAAGTTTGTGGAATAGGTTACAGGTGCAATTTGGTGAATTGCAGTAGCCTACCTACTGTTCATAGATTACTATTTACAAAGTGCTGTGAATCCTCATATTTGACACTCTGTTGTATTGTTCTGCAGAGAACAGACTAGTTAATGATCGTGACTGAAATCAACAAAGTGTCTTTGCAATATAAAAACGAGCTCCCATTTCCTGCCCTGTAGAAGCTGTTCAAATTCTATTAAAGTCACTTGAAGACTGCAATTACGATGCGATGCGGTTTCCATGACTTCATCGCCCAGCAGTTCACGATTTTCTCTGCTGGTTGTTATTTTTCGGACTACACTGAATAAAATCACATCTCGGCGATTCCGACAACACCTACAAAACGTACCTTTGTGTAGTGGAATCAGCTTTCACCTGTTCGTTTTAACCTATTCCCCAGCTTTCGCAATACCATAGGCCAAAGGCACGAAGCAAATCTTTGAGTCCTTGCAGTGTAAAAACGCCCCAATATCGAATTTGCAAGTGCGTTCACGAAGGTAAGCCAGGGGCGACGAATCGCTCACGCAACGAATCGCTCACGTCACTTGACCAATCCAAGCAGTCGGATTCTCCTAATGGCAAAATAACCCCAGCAGTGCTTCCCTTCTGATGCCAAATAGACACTTCCTTGTTAAATTTTGAAAATGCCAAACGGCTGTGTCTGTTCTGCCTCATGAGGCAGAAGCACTGCTGGAATTATTTTGCCTTCAACCAATCGAATTTGGCTAAAGGCAAAATAACTCCAGCAGTACTTTTGCCTCAAGAGGCAAAAGAAAAATGAATGAGTTTACATTGGCGGATCAGGACTGGGTAGGACTGATGATTTTCAAAACTTTTGCGGACCAGGACTGGATTGGATTCAATTTTATTGGATCAGGACTGGACTCGGACTGAAAAACTTCACAGTCCACTCATCTCTGATGAGCGGACTGTGATATTTTATGATGGAGTTCCAGTCCTGAATTTTCAAAACTCAGTCGAAGTCCAACCGCAGTGCAAACTTTTTTTGAAATTAAAAGTCCAATTCCAAATAAAGTCCATAAAATTAACAAAATACAGCTTTTTAATAACAAATATCACGCACATCTTTTCCATTAACTCAGTCCAAATCCGAACCTGATCCTAATTTTATGAAGCAATTTACAGCCCGGATCCAATCCAGATTCAACAAAATTCGGCATAGCCGGATTTAGTCCAAGTCCAGTCCGATACTCATCTCTGCCGTAGGGATTTTGCCTTTTGAGTGGCAACCTTGAACCTTGCGGTTTTCCCACGAATTTGGGCTTGTTTTTTTTGTGAAGTTGCGGGTTTTTTTGAAGACTTGCGGGTTGCGTATTTTTGGGCTTGTTTTAATTAAAATTTGCTTGTTTTTTGCAGATTTCTGTTTTGCAAATTGCTTTTTTTGCAAATTTCATGGCACTTTTGCTGTTTCAATCTCTTGCTAAAAGCATACTGGGCGTATTTTTGTGAAAATTTGGTCATGTTGGGCTTGTTTTTCGGATTTACCATCCTGGTTTTTTATTTAATTTTCTTGCTGGCTTTTCGTTTTGTTGAATTTTCCTGCCAACCCATGTTGGGCTTGTTTTTCGGTTGAATTACCTATTTTTGGCTTGTTTTTTAAATTTAGCCTGCTTGCTTGTTTTTGCAATTTAGCCTGGCATCACTGCTTGGCAGAGACGCACTAAACGCAAACTTTAAACATAAACCCTAACCCATCCGTGTATTCTATACTTCCCCTGCTCCGTCCTGTCATCAGGACTTGGACCTAAGGAAATGTGCTTGACTGCTTCCATAAAGTCAAGAATCGATGCATACCTTGAATCTGACAGCCTTCCGAAGCCTGAAGTCTCTCCCAGATATGCAACCCCACAACCGAACAACGTCCACAGTGACCCAGCCACAAACATGAAAGTCTGGTAAACCAAAACTATCCAACTTCGATATCAAAAGTTGCCTTACAATTTCTGGCCGGCGATAGCTCGGGTCTACTAGTGTACAATTCGCCCCCCCTCCATTTCTGCGGGTGATGACATTTTCAATTGAAGATTGTGATGAGAGAAGGTCACACACCAATTTTGGTGATGATGTTGCTACCACGTCATCAGATACAGCCTGTCAAAATTTACGGCCTATCAGATATGATCGGATAGAGTGTTTTTCTATCTGATCCTTTCTTGTTTTTGAAAAATGATATCCATGTCTGATCCAAATCTTATTTTGGTTGAAATCATACTGTCCGTATCCGAAAACTATCCAAAAGTGTACTATGATGCACAACATACATTTTTGTGTTGTGTTTGTTCTGCCTTGAGGCAAAATAACTGTTGCGGTTATTTTGCCTTTAGCTGAACACAATTGGCTGAAATAGTCGCATGATAAGTTTGGAATGCCTGCTTAATTGACCATGACATCTGTAACAGCTCAGTCCCACCTGTAGTAGGCATGTTCTGCCCACTACAACTACGAACTGTACAACAAAAAAACAAAACTTGAAAAGCACACAAAGTTGTACAACAAGGACCCTAAAACGAAATCAAAATCAGCATTAAAAAGCTGAAGTGAATGCTGACTAACATCAAAACAAGTAAAGTATGAAATACAAGCTGATCATTAATAGAAACATGTTTTAAACCTGCTTTGATCGTGCATTTACATACACGTTCTGCTTTGCTTTAACAAGGAATAACAATGGCGGCGTTTCTAGGCAAAATGACGTCGAGCCACGCCCCAACCAGACGAAAAGCTGGAGAAACAATGGTGGCGTTGCTACGCAACATGACGCAGAACCTATCAAGAGATACCACTCAGATTAATGAGGTTTTATGTACCTTACGGGAATTACAACCGGAAACAGAATCCCTATAAACAGGCCGATTTTAGCAATAAAATTTCAGATTGGACGACCTCGTCTCTGGCTAACTGCTCTAATCTCTTCTGAAGTTTAAACCCTTAAGGTTTTGCTTTGGAAGTAAAACCAACTCTGCCGCCATGCAGCCCACTTGGCCGGTTAAGTTGTGAACCTCTGGGTGGTGACAGCGTTGCGCCAAAAGTTCACAATCAAGAGTTTTTGAGTGAGTAAGTCCTTTAGACAGGATTGCTTCAGTCAACACGAGTGGCGTTGTCCGGGTGAATTTATGACACTCAGGACCGTAAAATTGGAAACTCCAAAATACTGTTTCCACCAGTTTTCGAGAAAGCCCAAGTCAGCATGAAAACTCACTTTGTTGACATTAAATCTTAAAACCGTGTTCCTGAAACGAACGGGTTGAAAAACGTGACATTTACATAGGAAACTGGCCAACTCTGTAATTAATAATCAAGCGCTAGTCAAAAGACTTTAACACAATCAGACGTATTCAAAAAGTTGGTCTGAACATTGGCTGGCTGCATTTATAAGCAGTACGTTTTAGGCAGTAGAACACATGATACTTTTTAGCATATAGGACAGATTTGCTGATTGCAGAGGCTGTTGCATGAGATGTTCTTGACTGTGAATCTGATTCGAGAGAATTCCTTTATGAAACATTTATCTTATATTGGTGTATACCTATTGTTGCTTTTGTCTGTGTATCAACTCAAATAAACAACAGTCAATAAAAACAAAACCAATTGTGTTCAATGTCGTTGGAATACTTAAAGAGGTATCAGAAGTAGGTCAGATGGTTAAAGCAAGTCATGAGACTTGTGACAACTGTCTGAGATATGGGAATAAAACGGACCCATCCGTAGGAAAAGAATCCAATCCAAAAACGACCTTTTTAGTTTAACATAAACCCGAAACAATCCCTTACACACCTTCATGGACAAGTGTTGTCATGGTTTCAGGGCTGGCGAGCAGTTATAGCTTCTTGCTTGCTTTACGTGAACGGTAGGCTAAACCCTAACTCTACATGATGAACCCCTAAACCCAAAGCATGACCATGAGCCCTGACACTAACCCTAACCATAAGCTTTTAAAACTCAACCAATTGTCTTTCTGCATACCCTACTTGTCTCCTAACCACATCAAGCCAACCATTGTGTCCAACTGCAGGCAAAATAGTCCCATTACCAGCAGGGCCTTGTCTCATGAAGCAGAATAGACTTTACCAAATTGCACTTTGAGTCCTGTGATACTTATTCCTATGAACAGCAAGCTTGACATCTTGCAAGCTTGACATGTAGCCTATTGCATAACTTAAGTACTTTTCAGAGTCAATTACATCAAAAAAGCAAGCTGAAGTTTAGTCACACCAAACTTTTTAATAATCATTTGTGCAGTAACAATGGTTCCATTTTAACACCATCCATGATTTCACATTCATAATTTCATTTATTAATCATACCCTACACATTATTGCACTTTTAAGCATCTAACTACAGCAGCAATGCTAGTCTACAAAACAAAACAGTATTTGAAACAACAAAACTGGCTTAAACTATCTCTCAAAATTGGAAATGACTTACTTAAAATTCAGTCTAACAAGTCAATGTCACAAAGCAACAATTTTGCGTATCGTCTTCAAGAACCAAAAAGTTAACTCGCCTGGTAAAGATATCGTCCAACAACCGGTCAATGCAGACTTGCGTAAACTAGGCGTGAGGACAGCAGGGCCTAATGTGTACACTACAAGCCACATTGAAACAGCTAGCCCAGTGGTTCTTAAACTGCGTTCGATTGAACCCCTAGGGCTTGACGGAGCCGTTTCAGGTGTTCGACGAAGGTCATTTGTAACATGATTAAAACCGTGGCGTGGTAATATCGCACAGCAAGCTAACCACCATGTTCACCTTTGTATACCATTGGTTCATTTTTACTTCCTGTTATAATATTGGGCAAAATGGGGTTCGACAAAAGCTTGGAAAAATACGTAAGGGTTCGTCGTGTTTGCAAAGATTAAAAAACACGGAGCTAGGCTGCTCTAGCTAGTCTAGACTCTAGAGCGGTGCTTGTCAACCGGGTGTATCGTACACCCTGGGGTGTACCAGAATTTTCCAGGGGTGTATCACCGTGATGGGGTGTACCAGATGTGTGCTCTTCAAGAGCAGTCAAATTGTTCCACATATGTCCTTTGCTCCAGCGTAGTGTGTTAACTTTTCACAGATTTTAAAACGTATCTATCGGGGTGTGTGTATTGTCTGTCTTTTACCGCCTGTTTGTTTGTAATGTTGATCAGATGACCATCACGCATTCTTCTTTTTTCTTTCATTGGCAACATTCGGGAATATGCAGGCAAGAAATGTTTGGGAACCATTGCTCGAGCTTGAATTTTTTATAAGCTAATGTACCAACCATCCTTTCTGTGCAATGATTATTGTTTTATTACAAGACACGTAACAATATTTTCCACAATACTTTTCAAGCATTTAACTCGAGCTAAGTGAGAACTTATACCGAGAGGAAGTGAGTAATCTCTATGTTAATTTTAAACTTTGCACTTTTTCAGTTCAGATGTTAGGCTGTTATCATCGTATGCCGCGATATTTTGAGAACATCTTAGTAGCGAAAGGTAGTTGTAAAAAGGAGCATAGTAACCACCAAAGAAAATACTCCAGTGAATCAAGTGAGAGTAAGGATGTCAGCAAGTCACATGCTGAGTGCAACGTAGCCCACTTTTCCGGGAGTAACATCGCGAGTCACCAGTGTACAGTTACAAAGAAAGTTATTCAAGAGAAAAAAGGCTTGTATTGTTAAGAAGCACAAATGAACGAGCGATGCCTGCATCGTGTTTGGGTTTTGTCGCACAAAAGAAGAAATGCTCAACCCGTATCCTTCAGGGCATTGCTTATTTTATACAACCGTATTTGGTAAAAGTAATTCGGCTCCAAGACATCTCAAAAACGTGTGAGGTCACAACATTCTACTAATCAAAATAAGTCAAAGGCATTCTTCGAAGCATCTCCAGAAAGTTATTGTCGATGGAGGAAAAAATGCCATTTCCAAAGTAAGAAAAATTCCACTATTAAGCAATACAACTAAACATAGATATCTTCATATTTCAGAAGATTAGTTGAAACAACTTATTGAAAAGCTGAAGAAAGATCAGTTATTTGGTATTTAGCTCGATGAAACAACCGATATTTCAGAAGAGGTTCAGTAGATTTTTTTGTAGGTTTGCCAATCATGAAACAAAAACCATTGTCGAGTTGTGCTGTCTTAACGTTGGAGTTTGTTCTACTGCTCAAGCCATCTTTGCCAAATTGAATCAGTTCATTGATCAGTTCAAAATCAGTTCAAATCAGTTCATTGGCTCATTTGGTGAGATTTCAGTATTCAGGAATGCTGAGAAGTGACATGCAAAAATCTGCTAAAAAAGCGACATTCACAGCGTAAAAATCGCTTACATTTTACACTTTTGCAGCACTAGATTTTAGTGCATGGCAGGGGTGTACAAGTTTTCTAGCAAATTTGAAAGTGTGTACCAATACAAAAAGGTTGACAACCACTGCTCTAGAGTCCAGGGGTTCCCAAACTTTCACTGGCCATGTAGCCTATCCCTTCAGAATTTCGGTAGATGAGCATGTACCCCTAAACATGGGTGCTAGAAGGATTTTTTCCAGACAAGGGCCAAAGGTAGATTTTCCGGGGGTAGGGGTGAAGGGGGTGAAAGTGTGCCCCAACTGTTTTGATTTGTTGAAATCCGGGCAAAAATGGCGCCCAGCGTTTTTTGACTTCAAAAAATGGTGCCCAACGTTTGCAGAAAAACACATGAATCCTTTTTTGGAGGTCACACCAAAACAGGGACGGATCCAGCTCGTAAGTTTAGGGAGGCGATTTCAGTAATATTTGACAGTCATGTCCCCGTTGGCAGCCAAGTGTCTTTCTGAATTGTACAAAATCAGGGTGAAAATTGTTACTTTCGTAAGTCTTAGGGGAGCGATCGCCCCAATCGCCCCCATCCCTGGATCCGCCCCTGCACCAAAAAGGGTTCTTTGTGGGAGAACATTTGTTGGCAAAATTCACACAAAACTTTTCGGGCAAGTTTGGCGTCTTCGGGCAAAAATCCTTCGCAAGCTTAAAATTTTGCCTGCTCCTACACTTTTGCAGAGGGGGGGCAAAAGTGGCAAAATTTCACTTTCACCACTCGAAACTAAGAAACATCTTTTTTTGCAAAAAATTAATGGGAAAATGTCAAATTTCAAAATCCTCGAGGCTTTGCCCTCCCCTCCGACGCCCACGCCCCTAAAACGTTTTGTAACATAAAGTCTGAGGTAAATAACAAAAATATATTTACTAATAAGCATATAATGAATTTTGAAAATAATAGTCTCTGAAATTTATTTTTTATTTTAATCTTTGAACCAGACACGAAATTCACAGAGCACAAACACACACTATCTGAACAACGCAAATTGTTAATAGACAAAGATCGTTGTGTAAGGGGGTTGGTGGTAGGACGACAGGATTACAGACACTTGTTCGCTAACTTGCAACACTTCGTACAACATTACATTACAGACACTTTCTTAACAAAGTTGTTCGGTAACTCGTAACAATTGGTACAACACTCCATCCAGAGTAGGACACGTTATCGCATGTTAAGAAATAGAGTCCAACCGTGGTCAATGCCAAGTGAAGCACGAATGCGTTGTGGCCTGCACAGCACACACGCCCTCAAACTAACACCGGAACGTCCGGGCCTTTAGTCACAAAAGTAAAGTGTGGTTGTGTTGTTAAATGATTAAGTACGAATATAAACAATCTGACTGCATCAAAGCGCGCAGACATAGGCCTGCGTTGTTAGACTTTCTGCATCTTTCGAGAAACAGGTAGGCTACACATTTTATCTCAATAAAGCCTCAAAGGTAGGAATGTTATATTGAACCTGATGACTACTAACACTCGCTCGCCATCGCATGCAGTAGCGTACCTAGGGTTTCCCGCGCCCGGGGCAAATTCAGTTTTGGCGCCCCCACCTAGCCCGTTCATGGCAGCATAGATGCGAAGAATGTGTTGGGAATAAACGGGCGTCGAAAGCTGACTCGGGTCCAGCAATCGCCTGCACATAGTTGTTTCTAGAGCCGTCTGAAAACTTCCGGTGATTGTGACGTCACAGAATTGACGTTACGACCTTTGAATCTTGGAAATCATTCTATCGTAGGGTTAAGAATCTAATCGTTTCGCGCGAAGCTATTCCCTCTGAAATTTTCGTCACGAGTGAACATTCAAACTGTTTTATTAGGATACTCCAAATTGCGGCAATGCATTCTGGAATTGTAGCAATAACTAGTGAAATAAAATGCAAAAACTAACCAAAAAGTTTCCTGATCATCTGTATAAATATGCATGAATTTCAATGGCAAATTTTTTGGGCACAAAAATTTCTGATAACGCAGGATAAAATTCATCTTGTTTTCTAAACCACGAGTTTGCCAGAGCCTTTTGAAGATGCCGAATCCAGCGCGCCTGGTTGTTCCACTTCCTAGTCAGATCTGGTCACAATCACCGCTGATGCGAGGTGTAGTGACTAGGGATTTCCGGAACATGCACTCTCAGAGTTTTAAGTAATAAAACATCATAAAGGACTGACTGAGGGAGACTCACGAGTCACGAATACATAAAAGAGAAGAACAGACAGAAAAATGCATATGAAAGACTGAAGGCAACAAAACTGCTAACCAAAAATAAATTGCAAAATCCCAAAGCATTTTCTTGGATAACACCCTGAAAAATTGACAGAAAATAAAAGAAATACTGCGATTTAATACTCTACCTGTAATTATCTAACTTAAAAGAAACATTTTTTTTGCTTTTACTGTAAATTTGTCGATTGTGCCTTCAAAAAACCGTTACAGATGAAATGTGTTACGGCATCCACTAATCTAAGAAATATCTATGGTCAGTGACGCTCCGTGCGAAGTTTCAGGTTAGCAATTGTGTGACCTGAATTTCGACAATCATGTCCGTGGGAATGTTCAGTTTCTTGGCCAAAGTGATATAAAGCACATGCATGGGCACAATTTTGTTGTAAAATGTGGGGGGGACACTTTGGTGTGAAACCAATATAGTCATCGGGTCTATGCAGAAGTGACGTTTCATATAGACAGATTCCCAGTCTTATTTGTAGAGGTGTTTTGAGAGCAACACTATAATCACGCTTTGTCCTTGCAGATGATTTACATATTAATGCGCTTAAATTTGTTGCTGGACATGGCGCTGTAGTTCAACCTGCTTCCATTAATATCTTATTTGGATACAAACAAGCACATCATTATAGTAGAAAACATCAATTGGGTTTTGTCAGAGCAGTCAGTTGGAGTGCGCAAAATGCTGAATCGCATTGGTCGCACGTGCATATCACTCTTGCATTAGAACACTTCAGCTTTCATGCATTTTGTAAGTGTGGGTTACAGCGCGATTTGATGTCTTGTTCAAGCCGCTTAACCGTACAAAGAAGATAAATATTTTTCTTGCACATTTCCGTTTTTAAAAAAACAAAAATCCTTTCAATGCTACTGGGCATCATGCATGCAGCCCCACCCCTACCAAAATCTCCGTGGATATCCTCTTACCAGCACCAAAAATATTTGGCCTAAAATTAGCGTAGCTTACTTCACAAAATGATTTCAATCTATATTTACTGTTGGTGTGTGGAGGATGTATCCTTTCAATCTCCCCTTGTTGACCCCTGCATACATACCCACACAGAGTTGTAAACGGCAGGGGCGTAACGAGGTTAGATGACGCCTGGGGCAAGAAGCAAGTTTGGCGCCCCCATGTTTGAACCTGAGGTCTTTCGGAAGCAAATGTGCTGTGTTGAAGAGAGTGTTTCTGACTTTGTTGGGACTTTCCGGCGCTCCACGCAGTCATTCGGCGCCCCCATAGTGATTCGCCGCCCGGGAACTGTGCCCCCTTGCCCCCCTCGTTACGCCCCTGGTAAAAGTGCCTCATTTTGAAGCCTGAACACGGCTGGAGCCCGAAATCACAAGCCCGAATCCGGCTTGAGCCCGACATTTATTTTTGAAGCCCGATTTAGCCCCGAAAGCCAAATTTACCGAGGAAGTTGAGATATGCGCAACTGTGGAGAAGCAAAAAACGTTGTGCTCTGGTAAAGCTGAAGGTACACGGTTTATCATATTCAAAATAACAACCACCTTGACCAAAACATTGGCATAATCTGACACAAACGTTGCATGCTAGTAAACGATAATACTGCGGAATATAATGTTTCTCAAGAAAAAAAAACTTTCACGAAACTATCCACGATGGCGCTATAGGCATGACAAGCTGGCTTGTAGGCTTCTTAAAACAAGCCAAGAATCGCGTGAGTGATTGATCTCTTTGAGGAAAGCCATCGCGTGCTAATTTCGTCACCTTTGCCGCCTTCTCAAAAAGAGTGTGAGACTAATCCGAGCAGAGAAGAAACGAACGCAGCTGTGTTTGCAAACAGAATTAGCTGAAAAAAATCACAATCACTTCACTCACAGAAGTTACCGCAGTGTGCACAACAAATCTACGTCACCAAAGAAAGAAATCGTTACTCCTAATGCTATAAAAAAGTTTTGTATGCAGCCCCGAAATCAGCCCGAAATATTTTGACAAACTGAAGCCCGAGTCCGGCCCGATCCGAGAAGCTCGGCCTGACTTATAAACTCTGCACCATGTCAAAAGTTTCATTCTAAGAGTTCTACTGTACTTGCATAACGACACGAAAATATACTTAAGATTAAATGAAAATGCACAATGTGAATTGGCAAAAAAGTACCAAGTTCCACCTTTAACACGAAAAGAATGTCCAACAAATCTAGGTGTGATGTACTTGTAAAGCAAATGTTTCGCACTTGGATGAAAACGTTGCTGCATTGTGGTTTTGGTTAAACTCAAGTAAATCAGATGACTTACGAACCTATGCATTCAGCACAAGCAAAAGGTTTTAAGAGTCAAGGAAAAAATATCTCTTTTATTTGTTGGTCACCATTGTCGCGACATTACAAGAAGTAACGAGAAATGTATATTTCAATCTTATTTCCGAGTCAAGTCTCTACATTTTGAGCTATAGGGCAACATACAGCCAAGTAAATACTGTAGGCTACTTCTCCAACGTTTTGATTGAAATCCTGTTCACTAATAGTTGAAGACAGTCTTTTGCAAAACTGCCCTTCCCAAAACTAAGTCTCCACAATAGTGCTGCATTGTTGTCTTCAGCAAAAGCTTCGCAGAGATTTGCCTGAAAATCTAATTTTCTAACATATACACCAGCACCATTAAATTATACGCTATCTGTTTCCGAATACGTGACAACCAGCGTTAAAGCATAGCTCATTAAATTTCTGTACGAAACAAATAATGGATGTAATGTGGTCTCTCACATGTGCAGCTGTAATACTCACACTGTTACAAGAAAATAACCTTGCTAACAGTATACCACACAGGGTAAAATGTCGGACAAAAGCATTTAACCATCTTTCACGGTCACTAGAAACTTGAAAAATGCTAAAAATTATTTTATCGAAGCTAAAATTCACAAACTAACAGAATCAGTGATACCACACCAAACTCTGTTTCAACATGAACTTGGCTATGCGTAACCTACCATGTAACATGAAAAGCTCTCCACATAAAACGTGACAAACATCACTTTTATTTTTGAAACCTCGCCAAATACAAAACCTAAAGAGAAAAAAGTGGGGGACATGGCATATTTTATCCGCCCCACCTGAAAAAGTTGGGGGACACGCTCCCGTGTCCCCCACCAAATTGCGCCCATGAGCACATGTAGCAGTAATTGAAAAGTTCACAATAACTAATATACTCAACGTTGTTACACAGCTGCAATTAGAATTTTTCAAAAGTATTCAGCATTTATTTAAATAGCCCACAAACAAAATCATCATAACTTCCTTCAGAACCACGTCAAATCCATTTCAACAAGCAGCTTGTCAAACCATAAAAGTTCAAAAAGTTTCCTAAATATCATATCTGTAGTCATAGCAACCAGGGGCATGCAGATAGGTCTGGTGATTCCAGAGGCAATTGCTTGATTGTACGCCCCCCACCAAATTCTGGTATTGAGGAATGTGAAAATAGAGCCATCTGAAATAAGCAAAAACTAGTTTTGACAACAAAAATTGAATTAAAAGAATCAAAGAGTACTTTTTGTTTTTAATGTGTTAGGTTTTTAGTAATTTGTTTTATTCTGTGGGCTTGAGACATCTGTTTATAAGCAAATTTCTTCCACTCATGGGTAAGTAAGCTATACACTGAGGAATTAGATATTGCATTTATTCATTCAAGTACGTATCAGATAGGCCCACTAAAAGAAGATAGCACTTACGGCATGTTTGGAGATAGAGTTGTCTATTATTTCTCTTAGAAATAATATCTGAAAAAAGTAGTACCACCACGCAATTTGATGCATTGCCGCCCTTTATATTTTTCTGAACTGTAAGCAAATTGCTAAGAATGTTTTGTTCAGTAAAAACAGATGAAGGTAACGATAGCAGTGCTTCATCTATCTCTAAGGTCACTTAACATACATTTGCATGCTCCTTCAGGCAAGTTCCCATCAGATCCATGAAGCACGCTTTAGTATCTGATAAGAAGAGCCTAGTTCAGGGGTGCAAAAATGTGTTCGCGCACTCGCGCCGCGTGACCAAAAACGTGGAGTGCATGAACGTTTTTTTTACCGTTTATACTTCATGCATATGAATCCTGTATGGGAGTGGTTCTTAAGCTTTGCAAACACGCCGAACCCTTATGTATCTTTCCAAGATTTTGTCGAAAACCATTTTTGCCCAATATAACATAAAGTAAAATTGCTGTGATATAACCACGCTTTTAGTCATGTTTCAGATGACCTTTGTCGAACATCTGAAACGCCTCCGCCGAACCCTAGGAGTTCGATCGAACCCAGGTTAAGAACCACTGCTGCATGGTAAAGCTTATATGTGTGCGCTACTAAAAATTACTGCGCGCTACATAGGCGTAGCCAGGAGGGGGCAAAAGGGGGCATGCCCCCCAGCAAATTTTTAGAAAATATAGTCATTTTGTGTTTTGAGAGGTGTTTTTCCAAACAAAATAGTGTTATTCGCCTAAAATCAAACATTTTGTCCCCCCAAAAATTTCTGGGCTGGCTACGCTACTGGCGCGCTACTAACAATCACAGAAAATTTTGCACCCCTTGCCTAGTGTAGTTACATGATTTTAATAAACGCACTTTTTGTAATTTCACTCTTTGTATGACCCACTGCGTTGGATGTCTGGGGACGTCGCCTCTTTCATCCCCCTCTGCACATCCCTGGAAACAACATTGTGTAAGTTTTATCGCTGTTCTCAAAGCATGCGCAATATAGCAATCTGCATGCACTGTCAATGCTGGATTCCCGTCCCATTGTGGCGCAACTATAAAATGATAGGGAAGTCGGAAATCTCGCGACCCTGATGACTTTCTGAAAGCGTTGTGACCAGAGGCGAATTTTCATTTTCGGGGCCCTAGGCTATTTTAACTTGGGGGTCCTTCTAGGAGGTTTGCGACGACTTATGTCATACAAATTAGCACTGCACGTGCTCGCTGCATTCACTGAACAAGTTGTTCCAATTCATAAACATATTAGTGATATTACTTTACTCTGAATTCCCTCGATATCACGAGCAAAAACAGTCACAATGAAACTGACGAAAAAGACAGCGATGAACTTATCTGACCACACCCCCATTACATATTTGCTGACAGTGACAGTGACGGATTTACGCATAGGCCATCGCCTAGGGCCCCGTGCAACTCCTTCCTATGACGACTCAATATTAACTTAAAATTTGCGAAACTGCGCAGAGGCATAACTTCACAAGTTACTTTGAAACGAGCGAAAACGCAAACGTTAGAGAGAGTCGTATCAGAACCGTAACAACATGATAATACTGTTTGTTAGGCTACTCAATATAAGAATGACAATCCTGCTTTTCATCAGAGTTCCGCAGTATCTGGCGGTCTTGCGTTGTAGCAAGTTTTTGTCAGTGGAAGATTGAACATAAAGGAAGAAAGTGCTGTTGGAAAGGTTTGATGTTGAGGAACATGGCTGGGGGAGAGAGAGATGCAGGTCGCCTTCATGAAAGCCGTCACAAGAAAAGAATGAAAAAGAAGCAACGGTAAATAAGAATGCACTGAATTTGCAAACAAAGAACAAAAAAATCAGTAAATTTTCTGCTTTTGATAACCTCTTTTCTCCGTCCGTAGTAGAGAACAGCTCTTCGGCAATGCTTGATGTGAGTCGCGAGGAGAGTAATTATTCCAGCAAGATGTTAATGCTAAGGGAAAATATGAGGGAGAACAGAAGACAGCAAATGTTAATAGTATGAAGCTTGGAGGTGGTAAAGATTTTCTGTACGACACTAATCTGGAGGATAATGTAAACAAAGAGTGTCACTGTGTCACATAGGATTGGTGAAGGACCATGGCGGTCATCTGGTCATCCAACGCTCTTTATCACTTTTTGAAAAGTGTTGAAAAACAACAGCTGGAGATCAAATAACCACAATTAGAAAAACAAACAAACAAACACAGAACATGGTGAAGTAAATTTATAGATGAAAGAGCATGCCTATGTAGCCTACACAAAAGAGTGGCTCAAATGTTATTGTGGAAATTTGGTGCTGTAAAAAACTTGCCCTGCTTGCACGTGTCCACAACTGATTCTGAGTAAAACGGTGTCCGTTCAAAACAAACCTGAGGGAATCGAAGAAAACACCTGTACATTTTACGATACCTAACAGTCTTTTTACATAGTCGGCGATTGACGGGACTTTTTGTCTGCAAAATCGCTTATAATTTTGTCGTAGTCTACTTTATCTTTATAGCTAAGGCGATTTCAACATACAGAATAGCAAGACTTTGCAGTCTTTTCCGGCCCATTGGGGGGGGAAGGGGTCCACAATTCCCCGAGCGCCGAATCATTATGGGGCGCCGAATCACTGCACTGGGCGCTGAAATGTCTCAACAATGTCACACGCATTTTCTTCAGTACAGTAAATTTGCTTCCGAAAGACCTCAGGGTCGAATATGGAGGCGCCAATCTTGCTTCCTGCCCCGGGCGCCATCTAACCTCGTTACGCCCCTGCCTCACAGTGTTATAATTCCCAAAGTAAACAGCAACGTTTACCAGCTCTTCAACAAAAATGTTTCAAGATCTTCATGATACAGTTCAATGAGCTTCTTCCCTCCTGCTATAAGCTCTTCGTCATTTCCATCATGCAACTTGCCTGATACACCAAATGAATCGCAAGTATTCTTGTATGCATTGTAACGAAATTCTAAATCCGACTCACGCTCATCCATAAGAATGGTGAAGAGATCAATGCGAAAGTTCTCACGGCCATTGCAAACAGTTTGAGAAAAAAGCGTGCGTTGAACCAAAACAAAAATACAAATATAATTGATTACAAAACTGCTGGAAATTGACCTTACTCTCAAAATTTCGGGGCCCTCCAAAATCGGGGGCCCTAGACTTAAGCCTTTTTAGCCTAATGGTAAATCCGCGCCTGGTTGTGACGCAGCCATGAGTCAGAAAGTTACTTTACTCTAATAAGATACGATTTTTGATGAAAAGTAAGTAGACCAAATATAGCGAAGTTGTCAGGCATGCCTAAAGTTCAATTGCTCATGAAAAAAAAACTATGGGCGTAAACAACTTCTTTTGTATACTGCTAACACGACCATAGAAGCATGCCCTGAGTGAGTTTTAGCTTTTTACAGGTTCTGCCCCCATAAACCATATAGTGGGGTTATGCGCACCACACCACCTCACACTAATATTATCGTCGGGTCTGCCAGACCCTAACTCGTGACGAACTCGCTCCCTTGCAAAATCTAGAAGAGCTTGGATGACCGCAATCGCACCTATTACTAGTCACACAAAAACATGAAGCTACTGAAGAGTTCAAAGCGCGCCGACATCCGCTTCCGTAGTTTAACGTGAATGACCTCATTTGACCCGGGTCTGGTAGACCTGCGGTAGTATTCCAGGGTTAATTGCTGGAGACAGAAGCTCCGCCTTGAAACGTCACTAAGGTTCATAATTGCTCGCTTGGCGAACCTTGGTGATCTTGATGAGATTTGGCAATGACATTCGACATTTTGTAAATTGTAATTACTAGCATCCGCTGACATTTGACATTTCGTAATTAATATGTAACATTTCGACCTCAATTTGGCGCCCCCAAAGTGCTGCGCCCGGGGGCAGATGTCCCCCTTTGACCCCCCCTTGTTATGCCACTGACGGCATGTTGTACAGTGCCCTGCAACCAAAGTTAGCCCCAAACAATCTGCGGAAGTATGCCTTCCTGAAATCACACAACAACTGTGATGAATACATGGGCTTACAGAAGGAACGAAAAAGTACATTTTTCACTGCGTTCGAACATGGGGAAAAAGAAGCTTTTGATATCGCAGTTGTGTCTGAATATCTTTGTCATCTGAAAACCCAATATCTCGCCCAATCCAGAAATCTTTGTAGTGGCTAACAGATTTTACTCATTGTACACCCAGTGTCAGCAATGGGATGATCGTGCTTTTTGCCGTCTTAGTCTTAAACGTCATACAAACAGTTTTGCTGCAGTTTACAATAATCTCACGCGATTCTGCATAAACCTGACATACGTCTAGTATAGCCTACTTTACAACCCACGTACACTTGGTCAAAACACACAAATGTCATCAGCAAACATCACGTCGTTCAATAAGATTTCAACCATATAACACCCAGGTTTAATTTTGTTCAGTTCAAGAAATAAAACATCTAAATATACAGCAAACAAGTATGGACTCAATACTCCTCCTTGTCTAACCTGATTAGTAACATGCAACGGTTCAGACAAATTCATATGTATAAGTAGTTTGAAATGAATAATGTATAAACATATTTTTCCCTTCTATTGCTAATCTTAAATGTACCCCTTCAGATAGGCAAGTGTACCCCTAGGGGTACATGTACCCCAGTTTGGGAAACCTTCTCTAGACCAGCGCTCTTCAACCGGTGTGCACGGTGCACCCTACGGTGCACCAAAATATGCATGGGGTGCACCACTAAGAGAAATTCCATCAGACACATCGACCGCATTGATGAGGGGAGCAACTGAAAAGGAGATTATTCCCCGGTTGGAGTTGCTGGTTAATAAGATGCAACAACAAAAAGCCATTAAATATCATTTCCTCGATTTTGTGTTTTTGTGCAATATTTCAGTGTTGAAATTGAAGACAAGGACATGATAAGACAAAAATAGTGAAGATAGAATAATACAATTACCCACAGATCACTGCGTGGGACATCACTGCGGTACCGAGATTACACCATAGACAGACTCGGAGTCATGGCACAGCAAGCTGAAAAAATGCTTCCGAAGATATTAAATCAGAGTTGGGCAATTAATTTGGTTCGGGGGCCACTTTAAGAAGGCAACGTTTAGCGGAGGGCCATACCTTGAACCTTCCAATAGAAATAGAAGCAAATCTCGGTTCAAGTTAGCCTCAGTACTAACGCCAATTGTGATGAGTTGGAGGATATTTCAGATTTGAAGATTTTCGTGAATGCTTTCGCGGGCCACTAAAAACGCTGTGGCGGGCCACATGTTGCTCGCGGGTCGCTATTTCCCCACCCCTGTACTAAATGAATGCGAAATGGGCAACTTTTTCCAAGAGTGTGAACCCTCGAATATGGAGAAAAGCGTTTCGGATATCCTTCTCCGCATCCGTTTCCCGTTTGAAAGCAGTTTTTGGATATCCGTATCCGGTTGAAACTCATTATCCTTTCTGGATATTCAACCGGCAAACCGGATAGAGATCATATCCGTGGCATATACACATCTAAGGGCGGAGTTTCCAGATAGAAGTAAAAAACTGTCTCAAAACTCACTTCAAAAAATAGCCAAACTCAGCAAAAATTTGCCAAACGACTGGAAATGGTTGCATCTTTACCAAAACATTAATTTTTTCACTGCAAATAAGTCGTTTAAACCTCTTTTTTTCTTTCGCCTTGTATTTTATCAGAAAGCGTGTAGGTTTTCAACATTTTGCAAAAATTTCTAAATAATGAGTTTCAACATTTTGCAAACATATATGATAAGAAGTTTTCAATACCATGCTTGTACTTTCAATACTTCCACAATTTCATTTGATGTCATGGATTTTCAAACCGTCAGCAAGCTTAAAAAGAGCAAATGTACATATGAATATGTAAGCAGATACGTGCAAATATACAGGTCGTACATTTCGCCAAACCAAAATATTTGTAACCAAACGCTTTCAAATTTCGCCAGATTTCCGGAATCTGGCGATAAATTCGCCAATATGGCAACCCTGGGAGCATTCATTTCAATTCATTTCAGGTTGGTTATACGGCCCACAACAGTTAGCATTAAGCAACAAATATCCAGGCAAGCAGAACCTTCATCAGATGATTCGTGAAATAACAATCTCCACGAGATGGGGAGGGCGAATTGCACACTAGACCCTACAAATGTTCGCAAATCCATTTCTGTTGCAGTGAAATTATGCACAAGAGTTGGAGAATTCTGAGAACAACTTGTTGAAAACCGAAGTGGTTTAGCTGCCATTCTACCTAAAACGTGTCTGTATTATTCACACATTATCATATATGCATATCTACTGTACATTAAGCACAAACCGTACATATTGCCAAATTTTAATGAGGTAATATGCTGCTGTTTTACAATAACCAAACATGTACAAATGCTAAAGTTTGGGATCATCAGCTGTTATCAGGTCATCAGCTGTTACAATCTCTCGGTTGGCGTTGCGTTGTATGTGCGATTCACCACGAACGGGATGTGGGTGAAGGATAACACCCATACATATGTGCAGAACCGTATCAGTCGCACTCCACACCCCCAATTGGCGCTGTCACAGGGACCCAAAATTCAGTCCCGTCACCACTTAGTCCCCCAGGGAAAGCTTCGATCCCCCAAATTGAAATATGAAGCACTAGAAATCTAGAAATCAGTGAAGTTAGGGAGCTCTTTAAAATCGGTGAAGTTAGGGGGCCCTTTGAAAGAAAAGTGCTTATGCATTATTGTTACTTTGGGTCCCTTTGAAAGCAAGGTATTTACACATTACAATTGCTGTTGGGGGCCTCTTTGAAATCAAAATAGCCCACTTATACAGTACAGTTGCTGTTGGGCCACTTTGAAAGCAAGGTAGCCCACTTCACACATTACACTTGCAAAGGGGGGCCGAGGCAAGAGCCTCGCTTGCCTTCCCTTAAACACACCACTGTATATGACCCTGACAATGATCTCATACGAGAATATGAAACCGATTGAATAGCACGTTCTGCTTTATCTGATATGCGTACTTTCTCACCTGATGTGCGCATGTAAACACTGTAATGTAAAGTTATCTTTATATTATTGAACACACAGAAGTTGCTGATGAGTATATCACTTCATAAAACACAGATATCACGCGATTTTTCATCATAACCTAGGCACACAGGTCGATTGAAACAACCGATATGGTTGGAAAAAACCCTCAGTGCAGAGCCGTAGCCAGAGGGAGGGCCAGTGGTGCCCGGCCTCCCTATTTGAAATCTGTGTCCCCCCATTTGACGTTTGGCCCCATGGTTGCTGCATACATCTAATACAGTCTTTTCAAAATGTGGCCCCCCTTCTGGTTTTTGGCCCCTCTTTCTGGTTTTTGACCCCCCTGTTGCTATATCCTGGCGACGGGGCTGCCTCAGTGTGAGCCCTGGCCACATGCGGACAAACGCCTACTACCGTAACTTGAAGTGAACATTTGAAGATTTATTGCCATGTTATTGTTACGCAGTAAAGACCAAGAGTACGACAATCCGCTAGCAAGTTTCGCAACCTGCCTCTGCTGGCAAAGGAGCGAACTGCGCAGTTGCGCTAAGCGTGTTGGGGGCCTCATGGTCATGACTTTGCCGGATTGCCGTGATGGGCCTCAGGTTCATTTATCCGGCCCTGCCTCCACATGCCTAGTTGCATACGTCCAGAATTGAGACTTCCGCTTGATCAACATATTTTGTGTAGTGATTGTTGTAAAAAAATGTAGGCTACTATGTCTAGCCCAGGTAGTCTTCTCTTATTATGTACTGCATAGCAGCAAGATACGTTTGGTGCTTACGACCAAACTTACACATTTGCGCAGCCTGCTGTTCAGAGAACCAGATGGAGTTAAGTTTGCTGATGGTGTTAACTTTTTTGTGAACTAAAATGGAATCGATCGATCAAGTCAAAAGCAACCTGAGCTAAGTCTTTGTCAATGCCGCTAGCTTCCCGCGATCAAATCATCCAAAATCAACACAAAACAGTGAGAAGAGCAGTTCCTGTTAATGTGTGCTGGCGGAAGAGCTCTTGCGAACTTTTTACTTTGGCCACCACTCATGCCAAAGTAGCGAATAGCAGTAGCTGTAAAGTGGTGATAGCTTGCTACCGCATCTGTTTTGTTTTTTTTAAAAGTGGCGCTACTGCTATCGCTCCTGGAAAATTAGCTCGCTATTTTAGTAGCTCGCTACTGACCACCTCTGGAAATAACTTGTCCATATCGGGTAATGGTAAAATAGCTCTAACAGTTATTCTGCCTTATGAGGCAAAATAGTCATTGCCTTCAAGTTTTCGGAGTGGAAACAGGAGTCGGAGTGTAAATTTCCAGAGTTCCCGAGCAGGAGCTGGAGTCAATTTTTTCCAAAGAGTTCCCAAGCAGGAACTGTAGCTGGAGTCAACTTTTTTTGGGACAGGAGCAGGAGTCAAAAAAATGACTCCAATCACCTCTGGTGCCTTGCTACTTATGGGCGTGATTTTCCGGCCACCTCTTTATTTACATGTGGTACCATCTCCAGGCCACCACACTAGTCTTTGTTCTGCCATATCTCGTCAGCAGATTGTGCTAGAGAGCTGTTCACACTCTCTAAAGATGAGGAGTCTTGTAGTTTCGATTCTAAGAAAATTTGGATTTGAACTTTTACTTGGGAGGACGACAAACTTTGAACATGTTCAAGTGTTTCTGGATGACGTCATCGGGCCCTGGGCTCCATCCCCACGAGGCAATTTTTTTGTTTCTTTTAAAAAAAATCTAGAAGATAATCTGGATCTTTGGATCCTTGAATTGGCCTTTTAAGGTTTGCTATTCGAAAGTTATGGCCAAAAAACGGAAAATAGTTAATCTCCGTAGGCGTTTCATTGAAGTCTTAAAGCCTGAAAACAACAAATTTATTAATTTATGCCTTAATGTGGCCCTAAGAAATTGGCTAATTATCGGTTACCTAGACAAAGTGATTGATGATATTATAGAAAAATCATCGGGGAAAAACAAAATATTGCAAGTTTCGAAAAAAACATGCGAGACTGACACCAAACTGCGGACGTAAGATGGATATTCATTATGAGCAGTATTACCACGCTTTGCTTCAACTGCTGTTGTCCTAGGGGCGTAACGAAGGGGGGATAGGGGGCAGAATTACCTGGGCGCCAAAAAGTCCCAAGAATGCGGTATTTTTTTCAATACAGTGCATTTGCTTCCGAAAGACCTCAGTTTCGAACATGGGGTACCAAACTTGCTTCTTGCCCCGGGCGCCATCTAACCTCGTTATGCCCCTTTGTAACCCACAGATCTAGGTTACTGTACATAGAAAGAGGGAATAATTTAATGTTTCGGCGAATTACACTTTTGTGTGTATGGAGCTTTAGTTCAAAATTATGAGGCAATTGCGTTGCTATGGAGTTGTTTTAAAAAACACAGATTATATATGAATGAACCATAAAAGTCGTTTTTTTACTGCTTTCATTTTTAAACAGGGATGTAATGCTGAAAAAAGAGGTGTAGGAACGGAGTTCCCACGCCAAATGAAAATGAAGACTGTACTAAATAGTTCGACTGAAGTAAGCATTCGTCTTCAGGAATTTCCACACTGGATCTTCCTGTTTCAATCTAGACTTTTGACTAGCAGTGCAAAATAGTGCAAAAAGGTGTGGGAACGCGTTCCCACGCCAGAACAAGGTGGGAATGCCGTTCCCACCCCACTACACCCCTGCCTTTAAGCGTTTTTCATTTAGTTCATTTTGCTCTCTGCCAGGGGTGGCCAAGCGGTCAGAGACCAATAGCCACATTTCTTACTGTGTTACCGCCAAGAGCCACATCATACACACGGGCACACATAAGCATCACCCATCTCTTCCTCACTCACACACATACCTTTGCTCAGCTAGATTATTTTAACCCTTTAAGTCTCGCGCGTGAAACCGGGATATCACACACGAACATGATAATAACATAACTTACAAGCCATTTCTTGTTGTGCATGTTCAGTGGGACTTCAAATGATTAAGTAAGATCCGCATGCGACTCGTGAGCCGCGGGTTGGCCATCCCTGCTATGTGCTGTGCAGACGCAAACGAAATTCGGTGTATCATTTATAATCACAAAAATTCGCAGATAAGTAGGGACGCTTGCAGCATGCATGCAGAATGCACGGAATTACTGCAAATGGATACGTGGAGCATATCAGCACTAGGTCTTCGTAAGTGCTTTGATTTTGTGACGTATCTTGGTGCTAACCCATGGTACAATACAAATCCGAAAAAAGATTCAATAAGAATTTACAGTTGAAAGCGGTTATTTCATCGTATTGCTGTTGAAAAGCCATGACCAATTTTGTGACTTCATTGTAAACTATATCGCCCCTTGCTGCAAAAAGTCGCAAAGAAGGAAACCTCTTAGTGGGTGACGCGACTGCCGGTCTCAAATGCTCATTGCTAATGCTTTGTATCAATGCGTCAGAAAACTTCAAAAGAACTGGCTTGACTACATCTTTCGCTGTGAGAGCCCTTACTTCTCCGTTGCTTGCAACCGGTCTGTTTTTTTGGGTTAAACAAGTAACTCTCAGGGACACGACCCCATGTCTGGGACTGTATCGCTCAAAGCGGGCCGTGCAGCCATCCTACATAATAAAAGATGTATTCACACCGAACTTCAGTACGAATGAAATACAGTACGCATAACTGTAGAGCCAAAACACTCAGCTTCCAGACCTTGTCTCTTTTACATCATTCATAAAAAAAATGATTTGTTCGCTTATCATATCTATATTTGTGTGCTTGGCAATGTCATAACCTCTTTACCACAAACTGTTTCAAAATTACTTTGCAAACGTGCAACTTAACGTAAGTTTTTAGCATTGCAAATTAGGATTCTTTACCCTTTTCCTGGGAATAGCAACTTACACCAAGTCTCAATATATTTAATTGAGATAATACAATGACGAAAAAGTGATATTATACTTCTTCAACAATTAGGCTATAATATATAGCCTATAGCAATAATAATAATAACTTTTCTCAGCGGGCATGTGACATGAATCGTAAACAGTGCTTGCGAAACTGCTCAACATTGAAAAAATACAAAGCTGGGAGTTTCAACACCACTGCTTCGATTCTTAAATTTCTACATTTTTCATTCCTTGTGCCGTTCGTAACTTTCGCATTGCGTAAACGCCGTCCATATAAAACCAAAACTCTGGCACGACTCACAATAGCGCCCCTTCAGCAAAAGCGTTTACCTCAACTGTCCAGCCCAAGCACGAACCATGATTCGGGCCTTTTTCTGTTGCCAATTTCCGCCTTTCAAACCATACAAAAAGACAACTCTTTCTAAATGTAGGCTACATGCGAGTCTTTCACACGTCCAATAATGCCCATGTCTCAACAAGTAGACAACTGGTTCATATGTCAACCAGTAACACAGCAGCTTAGTGGAATTATCAGTGGTTGCCATAAGAATTAACTGAAGAAACAAGTAGTTAGGACCAGGGTAGTGGAGCCTCCAGCTAAGAAATTTTGGATGCCTGAAACTTGGGCTGGAGCCAAATTTTTTAGATGGAGGAGCCAAAAACGGATCTTGAAATTTGTATTTCCGTTCCACAACCCTGGTTAAAACCTGGGTTCGGCAATAGGTTGTTTTGTGTTTTTGTCCAAGATCTGGAATTTATTGCAAATAGTCGTGGTTTTCGTTTCCGAAATGCCATTTGATCAAATTAGTTGCAGAAGAAATCAATCCAAACGTTGGATAGTCTGGTCACACACGTTTAGGCCCCTGTTTGTTATTTTCAAAAAAATCATGCCCAAAGTGTACAGAATATCCTAAAAGCATCGACATTAGATGACATCAAATGAATCAACAAAACACAGGTTTGCTTTGAATTAAATCTGATACTATCGGCCCTTCTGCTTCATAGTTGTCAGGCAGGTAAGTCCACTGTGGTCCTGCATTTGGACCGATGTTGGGATCACCGCCATCGTAAAGCGGCATTTGGACTAGCCTCTTTCCTGCATCCACAAGCTCGTACATATTTGCTGTGCAAGTTGCCATGAGAAGTGGATCGCCGTTCATCGCCTTTTCTGCGTACCGACAACATCAATGCTAAAATTAAAACATCCCATTGGAACACAACGCACTGCACAAATGTTGCGAAAATGTAAGGTATAAAAAATAAATTAATTAAAGTTTACTTTCGGTGTCAGTGAACGTATTGTGAACGAAAAGTGAACGTATTTTTCAACTACGACGAACACAATCTTTAACGATGCTTTGCAAAACGATCTACATGTCAAGATCATATTGTAGGTAATTATAATACGAAGTTTCTATGAGCGCAACATATGCACAAGACTGCTTCAACTTTGTTTACAAGCGATACAAAAACTCCTACGTCATTTGTCACCGTGCAAGTGGGCACTTTGTGAAAAAACAGAAAAAATGTTTGCTTCCAGCAATGCTTCGTCCCACCTTTTCTAGTTGAAATGTTGTACACTTACCTAGACAATGAAGCATAGTGGTGTATGTGTGGTCAAATTGAACAACCGCATGGAAAGTTTTATTGCTCATGTGTGGAAGATCAGATTTGTGGTAGGGAAGATTAACTATTGGCCATATGTTGTTGCTTTCGTCAAAATCCAGTGATTCGCCAGCAAAACATTGAATAACACATGAAAAATTGTCATTGGCGTCACTGCAACCACACAAACGGCCTGGTTTTGGCAAGCAAGTTAGTTTTGACCAATTAGGGGGACGTTCGTTGAAAGTTCGTAGTCTTCTTCCGTGGGCTAGTTCTTGAAACTTAATGTAATGAGATGTATCACCGAAAGGAGATATTTCGCTCAAATATGGGTCTTTACTGTTTGTCACAAACGAAGTTGAAAGAGAGAAGTTTTCTGCCACTGAAGTAATGAAAGGAGCACATGGGGTTCCTCCCTCTCCCTGGTAAGTCACCTCGAAGAGCGCTTCTATAGCTGATTTGAGACCTTTGACTGGAAAAAGAACAGAGCTTGTTCTTCCCTTAGTTGCGTAGAATTGCTTGTGGCCCAGTTGCCTTTTTGGATTTCCAGTGAAGATGGTATTGTTACCAGTGGAATTAGTTTTTACGCAAGATTCTATTTGTAGAAGGCGAAGCATGACATGAGCGTAAAATCCACCAATGGAGTAGACATCTTTGATGTGGGGCTTCTTGAGTTCTTGTGTTGAAAAATGGAAGATATGGTTCCAAAGTTCGTTTCTGTTTGTCCTGTTGTGCTGTAATAAGTATGGAAATACTGCAATCACGAATAGTTTGTTTATATAACTTTTTAAGCAGTTACTTGCAACGCAGTCTTGTTAGCCCCTTCTAATAATTTCCTTTTCGCCCTATCATTCCTGTTCGCCCGTCCACCGTCGTTTGGTACTCGAATAGCAAAACTGATTTAGTAAATTAGTTTAACATTTTCACATTGTAAATGTCCAATGCTCTGAGCGGGCATATCTTATTACACCAGTTGGACGACCGAAAATGTGATGAGCACCGACTGACGAAAAGGCCGTTTGGTCTAAGGAACGTGCAAACGGGAATATTGACAAACATTTAATAAAAAGATACGGCTGAGAGAGGTGTTTTTTTTTCACACCTTACCAGGAGAGATGTTTTTCGTTTAGCAGCAACACGCAACCAAAGCGGTTCTTTTGTTTCATCAGATTTTCGTCCTCTGAACCACTGATCTAAACAGTTAAGTAACATGTGTTTGTACAAAACGATTAAAAATATTTCTGGCGAAACAATTTTTGGCTAAACCACGTTCATAGGATTCGCTGCATGGCACTTTTTAATACTGGTTCTTCCGGAACTTTTCATTACTGCTTGTGAATATGAAAAGCCATGAGCTTGTAAAAATAAAGTCTGGCAAAGCACAAATATTTGGTGGTTGGTATCACCTTGGTCCGCGATCAATGACTCAACTTCGTAAATGATATGCACTGACTAAGGTTTGACTCAGAAATCTTGACGCTTGATCTTGACGTGAATTTCAAAATAACCACTCTTACTCATCACCGCAATTGTTTAACTTTGAAACTGAAAATGTTTTCAAATCCTTCAAAACACATTCTGTTTCACTGCGTAAATTTACATTGATCAACGTCACAGAATGTACAGTGGGTGAGATTCATGTGGTATAAATTTCTGTTTTGAGTAAGAGGCTGACATGAGCGGTTGGATGAGCTTTTTTATATTTTCAATGACCTAAAGAACACGTAGAACCCAACATTTCACCTTTATGCTTCTTGACGCCGGTCGCATTCTTTACCAACCACTTTCCACCATAGTCAGCTGGTATATGCCGCCACAAGAGAGCAATGTCATGGAGAGTTTCCATGACCTCTAAAGGTGGAGGCTTCTCAATTTCACTAAATATTTCTTTGGCTAATTGTTTCGAATAGGGTTCCAGCTTCAAGGTGAGGTCAGGCCTGAGCTACGGCGATAGATAGATATAAACAAGAATAACCACGCTTTTTCGGTCGGCAACGATTTTGCGATAAGCATAATCTACAGTTTAAACAGAGATTACAAAGTAAAATACGAATAAAACCCATTTCACACCATTTTCATGACATGAAAAAATACATATTTGTGAAAAGTAAGAACTTTCCATTTCCATTTTTTCGCAAATGAAATGGAGAGAAAAATGTTGTGGAAGACGGATAATTGATGTCGTATAACTACTATATAAGCATAAAACCTGTAAATCTAGTTCTAGCTCATCATAACTACGTTTTTCCTGCTTTCATTGCAACGTTCGTTTGTAGGCTACAGCGTGGTGGGTGCTTAAATTTGTAGTTTATTTTTGTTTTTTACAGTGTATTGCTATTTCTAATGAGAAACATATTTGTGGCAATAAATCCATTGTTTCACATTCATTTCCATTTGTCTTCTACCATATATTCTTTACAGTCTTTTCAAAAAATAAACCAAGACGTTTAACAAGTCATGAAAATGTAAAAATGGATCAGTTTGAACTGTTTACATCTTTAACAGATCAGTATGAGAAGGCGGTTTTGAGTTTCTTGATTAGATCTGAAAATTTGTTTGCTCCATTTTTTCGGCCTTGGTTCCATTCAATTTCGTCTTACAGCTGTTTAAACTCAGCTTGAATACTCACTTTGGCATTAGTATATTAATTTTCCGCAGGGTTGATACACTTAATAACTCTCTGTATGCGACTGGCACAATTCCCACCATTTGTGTCTAAAGAAATGGTTGAGCACGCATAAAAACGTTTAGTTGATTTATTTATTTGTTTGTATACCTTTTTCAACGTCCTCTCCTGTTAAATTAACATTCCAGAAACGGACAACGTTTGCAACTTTAGCATTTGTTAGTATACTTGCAAAAACCTAAATTTTGTAATTCATGTTTTCCGGAAAGATCAATGTCTGTCATATTGTTACCATGACACTTGCAATTTTGAAGAGCATTGCCCAAAAACAATGTGGATTTTTTAGTCAAACCTCGTAAAAGTGGCGAGATGGAAATGAAGTTGGATACGAAGGAATCCACTGAATTTCCGTCAGTTTCGGATTTCCACCAACTGCGTTCAGGACATTTGAATTTAGCGCCATATGAAGCATTTCTTCTGTTGATATTCTGCAAACACATTCATCACTAGGGCAACCATTTTTTTGACCTAAAAACTTAAAATTTTGACTTTATAATTTGCATATTTTGACTTTATTTTACCTACCGATTTCCTGCGTTTGTAATTGAAATGCGGAATACAGATCATATTCATATACAGTGTTAGAAATCAAACCGATAGGTTAAAAATGTTTATTCTGTTGAAATGAAACAAAAAGCAGCTTGTCGGCAAAACCTGGAACATAAAAATTGCATCTTTTAAAAAAGCCTGACTACTTTCAGCTTCATGAAACGAACCTTCTTGACGCTTTGCACTGGGGTGATATGATTCCACCACAGTTTTTTGTAATTTCTCACTTACCAGTCACAGAATTTGACAAATAAATCACCCTTAGGTGGCTGTTGAGGTAAACTCAGAAGCATATTATTCATGCAGAATACTTCGAACTTTTAAATAATTTGTTTGGTTAACCTTAGGCATAATATGTTGATAAGTAACTACAGTAGAGTCATACCTGAGAGTATCATGAAGTTTAAACACTATATGCATTTACCAAACCAAGTAGGCTACTGTTAGACCACATTTCTTGCCTTACTACAATGCTGTTCAACCTTTTTTGTTATGGTGCACACTTAAAGATGTTCTGAAGAACTCATGCACCCTATTCCTATTCACTTAAAAGGTAAACCGAGGTGAAAAGCGATATGAAAATCATTCTGCAAAGAGACTATTGCACTACAATATTACATAAAACACCCAACAAAATCGAGGAAATAATATTTATTGGCTTTTTTGTTGTTGAATGTTATTAACCAACAACTCAAACCAAGGAATTATCCCCCTTTCAATTGAACCCCTCATCAGTGGATTGATGTGTTTGTGATAGTGGTGCACCCCACGCATATTTTGGTGCACCCTAAGAGCGCTGCCTTACTACACCCAGCCTACTTTAATATTCAATCTAGTAGTGGGTAAAACAACATTATTACACCACAAGTCATCACAAAGCCATTTATTATGTCAGAATTGCAACTTAACTTGCAAAAACATATCAAAATCTGTTTTTGTAGCTTTAATAAAATATCGATAAAGTAGAAAACTGTGCTGCAAGAAAATTTTGACCTAACGATAAATTTTGACCTAACGAAAAATTTTGACCTTTTTTTGACCTAATAACTTTGGAACAGTCCCGTCGCCACGGGGGGCTTCGGTGGGCTTAGCCCCCCAAATAAAGCTCCAAGCCCCCTCAAATTGAAATGTGAAACACTATGAAGCAATTGAGTTTTTGTCAATTTTTAGTGTCAAGCCTCCCCGCCACAAACGCAAAGCACCCCGCAGAAACGCAAAGCCCCCTGCAGAAAACTTTCTGGCGACGGTTCTGCTTTGGAATGGTTCATGGTATCAGCGTAAAACTTCATTTGTGGACGTTTCGTAGACTTTAAAAACGGCAGAAAATTTTTGACTTTATTGACCTCTGGTTGCCCTATTCATCACCAAAGGAGTAGCCCAATTTCAAAATCACTTCGTAACAGCCTTTTACTTGCCAGTATAATAATCACTCCTTCAGGTTCTTGGTATATCAAGATATCCTTGAAGGTTAGTGTTTAAAATCAAAAGTTTTCATAATGTAGAAACTTTGCGACTCTTCTAAATCTTTTAGAAGCGGTCTGATACATTAGCCTGAAATACATTTTCCGTTTGAGGTATTCTCACAACGCACTGAAAGTACTTACGTTTTGAGAACTTCTGCAGCATGCTTGAACTTCTCTTGTTTAAGAGAAAATAGTGCGGTTAGATAAGGTGGTATTGTGTAGAGTTCGATGAGCAATGCAGTTTGAAGGTGTTCCCGAAGATCAGATAACGATTTTTTACGATTGTTCGGGGAACCACATATTTTAGATCGCTCTTCGTCAAACTGACTGCAAGTACAATAAAAGCAAGGTGAAGATCTTCATAGTTTGCCTTTTTCTCGGACTGCTGACAAATAACCTACTAATGCATGGGTTCGAGAGTTAGGTATCGCGTCAGTTTGTCGATATGACAATATAACTATACGAAAGAGAGATTCGACTATATGGGTACTTGGCAAAACTTTAATTTAGCGTAATAATAACGTCAGACCGGCAGTTAAAGAATCTATCAATAAATCATTTATTTCCTGAGGTCAATGCTACAGTAGCCTACGGTTTATCCCTAAACTATCAAGTCATTTTTTATCAACACGTTAGATCTGGCTGAATCGTGTCTTAATCAATTTGATTAAATAGCAAGCCTTATTAATTAATAGATTACCTCTTTACACTTTGTTAGGAGACTACGAATTTTCAGTTGCAGTTAATGAAATTGTAACCTTGTGCTTGAGTTTTAACGATGTGTCTGGTAAATAAACTTAATCCTTTGTAACTCTTACACTCCAGAATACTGCACAGCAAATTGCAATACATAAATGGTGTCTTCCGTGCATTCGCAAAGCAAAAATTCTTACTGTAAAACGGTCATATTTCTTTTACGCATGTTTTGACAGGTCCTTTAGTTTTTCAATTTGTACACAGCAGTGAAAAACTAAGCCCAACTTAAAACAAACAAAAAGTGATATAAGGGCATTTCAGCCTTCATGCAAAGCTAGATTGGTTTCTACTTTTCATCTAGGAAGATAGTTTTTATCATGTTTTAACTGCATGCTGTTTCAGATTTGGTAACAGCAGGCCATCTTTGATTATTACAAAATACTCAAGCCATAAACTTAATTAACCAAGCTATAATATGTGTTCATAATCGTTGAAGTGTGCGGACACTCACCTGTACGACTGTACAAATGCAACGCAACGTGTTAAACAATCAGACAGTGATTACTTCTACAAAAACGTTAGCACTACCTGAAAGTAATTACTTTCGAATGTTTCATTGTTCTCTGACATGTCTTATTTTGCTTGAATTACAAAAAAACTATCAAATTTTTGTAAAGAAGCTTGCTTATCATAACCAACTTTAACGACGACCCTGAATCCTTCAAATGTTGAGGTCCATACACCTCGCACTCTATCCATCTGCGCACTATTTCTGTCTTGTCAGGAGAGAGGTCTCTTGTTGTTGGCATGAAATTCGGATGATCCCAAGGAAACTCAAACATCGACATATTAATCAGATGGAGTTTTGATCTGAAACGTTTAATGTTATCATTGGCATATGCATTTTATTTGTGTAAAAAAATTAAACGTTTTTGTTGCTTAAACTTTTCCTAAAACTGTCATGAGAGCGGGTATTTTAATTTATTTGTTTATGAGCAGACACTAAGTCCATAGTATGAACACACACACTCAGCAGAACGCATGTTGATAAAAACGGACAAAACAGAACGTAGTACAAGGCATTGAAGCCGGCGGAATCACAGGGTTACAGACACTTTTGACAACTGCATTGAAGACAGAACCATAGGGTTACAGACACATTCTTAACACTATTTTTAGTTAACACGTAACACTTGTTACAGCACCAATGACCTTGTAACGCATGACTGGAAACAGACGCGGCTAGTAGCTGTGATTGGCCTTATAACTAGTACATGGACCTCAATGTCACGGTTCGGTGAAGTACAATAAGCCGCAGATGAGGACTTTGCTGTGAAGGTCAACGCAGTGAGCATGGTACGTGATTTGCGTGACTTTCGAAGCGAAAAACAGGGGTGCGCGTGCGACGTGGCAAATGGTTTACTTGGACAATTGTATCAGTTGTGAAGCCTTTACGATTTAGCACAACGGTGCACAACCTGCGGCCTTCCGGCCGCATGCGTCCTTCGATAATGAAATTTGCGGCCGCCTACATGTAATTTAAAATATAAGATTTGGCGGCCGTGCTGGCGTATATTGAATTAAAATTAACGCAAGGCAAAAAATCAGTCGACACGATGCCTAACAATCTGGATGGTACGCATTTATGTTTGAATGTGTTCTTTGCTGATTGCCACTTGGCAGTAGTAACCTATCCTTTAATTCAACGTATCTCATAAATACAACTCGAACTCATTGGCGGCCGTACTTCATACATAAAAAGTAATGCGGCCGGCAATAGCAAAAGGTTCTACACCCCTGATTTAGCACAATAAGTAGATGCATGATTTTCAGCAACTCTGGTGCAATCCAATAGACTGCGTTCCCACTTCATTTTAGCCTTGTACATCATGTGGCGGAAAACTCCGTTGTTAACCACTGCTCATATAATGTGGTTAGGTTGCATTAATGTACAGTAAGTTAGAGTTAGTTACAGTATATGCAGTGGTGACATTCAAAAGTGTTAAGAACAGGTTCTGTTAGAAAAATATTTAAATCTGTAGTATGGTGTGGATGACATGAGCTGCAAGTCATTCATAGGCTATATTTCTGGGGATGTTTCCAGAGAATGACCCAGGAAAATTTTGTCAAGTTACACTCAATACAAGCCAGAAGTTCAGGTTTGCTGATAGGTAAAAATGTAATGAAAAGCTTTATCAAGGCATTTGAAATGTTTGCAAGTAAGGGAACCTTTGAAAAAAGTTAAGCAAACTATTGTTTCTGATGCATGTTAAGTTTATTGGTAACCATAGATACTTTCTTTGCTAAAATGACAGCATGCAACACCAATATAAATTATAATTAGGATTTGCATTAATATTTTTAATAATGCTTGGTGAAACCAATGAGCACAATTGTAACGGCTTTTTCATGTCCATACAAATATTCAGATGAGTTACCATTTTTGTGCAATTACCGTATTTTCTGGGCCATAAGGCGCAGTATCAAAATTGAATGTTAGCTGTTTTTTTTCATACATAAGGCGCAACGGATTACAAGGCGCATTAAATGAAGCAAAGCTTAAATCAGTCAAACTGTATTCAACTCTTTCACAATAACTCCCGAGTGCCTGAGTTGCCGAAGCCGCACGAGTGAATGAGTCGTCACTGGGAGTTTAATCTGTCATGACATACGAGGGAGTTTAATCTGTCACACGTGCTTAATTCGCTAGACACGATTAGAATAAAATAAAAGTTGTGCGCGTGTTTAATTCGGTGTGCGGCAACGTAGTCTGGAGCCCCGCTGAGTAATATGATCTGTGGTACGTGCCAGCTACTCTCGGACGTTGCTCATTGCAATTGTTGTTGGTTTATTACGCAACACGATGGTCTGTTCACGAAATATCGTGACTAGCAATTAAATAAATAGCACCGTTTACCACATAAATTTGGTTCAAGATGAGGAAGCACAACCACATACGTACTTAGGCGCACCGCATTCTAAGGCGCACTTTCGATTTTTGAGAAAATTAAAGGATTTTAAGCCTTATGGTCCGAAAAATACAGTAGCTATTTTTGAATAGTTACCCTTGTTATGTGGACCAGAGTCTGAATGAAATGAATAAATTACAAATAAAAATATATACGCACTTCTTTTTTTACTATATCAGAAATTTAATAAATAAATATGCACTATCCTAAAAGTGGTTCAGTAAGCACTAGAATCGATATATTTGAGTGCAACTTCACAAAATTTTCCTGGGTCATCCTCTGCAAACATCCCCAGAAATATAGCCTATGAATGGCTTGCAGCTCATGTCATCCATACCATACTATAGATCAAATTTTTTTTTGACAAAACCTGTTCTTAACACTTTTGAATGCCACCACCGCATGTACTGTAACTAACTCTACCTTATGATATTATGCCGAACTTACATGCTGTCCGTGCGCAGGCCTTCACAAAGTCCCCATCTACAGCTTTATTGTAGGGGAAGGTGGGGCACAGTGGGACTGGGGGCACAGTCGTCTGTTTTGATTCATTCAAAAAGTTGAAAATGTTGAACTTTAAAATTTCCATGGTGATTTAGTCTCATACCAGCCGTATCACTAAAGTGAAATTTTCGTTGATAGGCAGCCGTTGTTACGAATTACAGAGAAAGTTGTGTTTTTGCAACCCAAAAGTAATTTATAAAATTGCATTTAGATTTGAGTTTTGCCCACGTTAGTCAGCATCTTCTGTTCTGAGTTTTTGTGACGTTGTAGTCAGGACAGTGCAACATTATTTGATAATGCCAGATTTTAAATTCTTTTTAAGTTGAGTTGGTACTTCTTCATTTTCTTTTTTAGGTATGCATGGGGCACATCTGACAGCAAAAAATGGGGCACACTCGACACATTGCCACTAGGTCAGTCTGAACAAGGTTAAGCTTGAGGGGTTATATTGGAATGTAGTACATAATATTTCTAATCTATGAGCATTTTAGGTTTGTTATGTGCTTAGAGGCACATTATATTTGTATGGTAAAGCATGAATTTCAGCATACTGCATTGGTTTCATTGAATATTTGGTAATCATCAAATTTGTTTTGCCACGCAGTGATAGTGGGTAATCAGAAGGTGGAAAAAGTGGAGAGGCAGTCAGGAAGTGCCTACTTTACATGGGATATCACATGAACATTATGCAATGCATGCAACCCAACTTTTTTGACCGGTCAGGTGTACCCCATGCTCATCTCGAGTGTGCCACATGCATGGGGCACACTCGACAGACAAAGTACCCTTTTTAAATTGATTGTAAAATTTTTTCTGAAGGGCGTTGTTTTCATCTTTTGGCATGATATTGTGTATGTGGAGTTGCTTTATTGTGTGACAAATTTTGAGCTTGATTGGACTTGAAATAAAGTAGCAGTGGTCGAAAATGCAAAAAAGTGTCGACTGTACTCCACCTTCCCCTACTTCACGGACCTGTGACGAGCAGTAGTTGTGGACTACTCGTCACGGTTCGTGAACGTTGTACGAACAATGAACAGCAGCTTTGTTGCTAATCGTGTGTTATGATGTCATTTGTCTGGGTTCTGCGGAGTAGGGCGCTAATTCCTAAGTTGGTCGAGTCTAGGTAAAATGCGAAAGCATTGTGGCTTGACACGCCATCGATCAAACGGACACAGCAAAGTTCGATCACTCATTCACAGAGTAAAATGCGATTATAGTGTTTAAAAAATAGTCACCAATACAAACAATCTGACTGCATCAAAGAACGTAACCATACGTTGTTAGATTTTCTGCATCTTTCGAGAAACAGGTACTTGTATTTTCGAGCATCAAAGGTAAGAATGTTACATTGAACCTGGTGGCTACTAACACTCGCTCTCCAGGTCAGGTTGTATAGGTATGATTTATATATCCTTTCATGACAGTTTCAAGTCTAAAATCACAACGAACAGAGCTATAAGTAAAAACGATCTACTGAAATAAACCACAACGAACTCAAGATTTTCTGCGTTATGATACCTTCTTCAAAGCGTGCATCCCTATGTAAAAAAACGCAAGCGATTTCACTTAATTTCATATTTTCGGAAGAAGCAACTTTGTGAAACTAGCAGCAAGATATTTATAAATTATGGACATGATTGTCATTGCTAAAGGCTCTAATATGAATAGAGGAAAATTTCTCGTGATATTTGAACAACGGCCACTATTTGCACGTGAAAACCAGCGTTGTTCTTCTTGAATTTTGCAATCGCTTGTTTATGAAAACTTGCGTTGTACTTCTACTTCAGTTGAGTTTATAGCATTTTCCGTACCATATCTGGGAGTCACTGGGTGACTTCATAGTAATCATCATAAAACTTAGCTTTGGCAAGGTGGACAATGTACACTGTGATTGACGTAGCACCGACAAGTGTCGGCACTTGCAACCAAATTTACATATAACTGGCTTGAGCAATTGGTTAGGAATGTCCAATATATTTGATTACCATGGCGTTCATTCATTTTCATGTAGACGTCTTTGGCATGCTTCCAAGATTTATCGAAAAATTGCTGGAGAATGAAAATTTGGTCTGTAGTGCTGCGGCCAGGACGAAAACCGCGCTGGGTATCCTCTAGAGCAGCTATGTCCAACCCGCGGCCCAGGCGAAGGTTTTGTGCGGCCCAGTTTAGGTTTTCGCTGTAGCAAAAGTATCCTACATATTGACAATCTGTCCTTATTTTGATGATCTTGAATTTGAAATTTTTGATGCCGGAGTCCTCAGTGCCTCTTTTTTCACGTCTGTTACCATTGCAGTTAGGATATGAACGCTTTCAGTACATTAGGTTAAGTTAAATTTGATTTGCTAAGATCAAAGTAATTCATTCAAAGTGCGGCCCTCATTAATATGTCCTTCAATGTGCGGCCCTGGTTAAGATAGCGACACAATATTTGGCTCAGTAAGCCGTTTGGGTTGGACATAGCTGCTCTAGGGTCTGCTGTAGATTACCATGGCAGTTTTTGTTAAATAGTGAAAAGAACTTTTTCATATAAAAACAATCCCTGTCTGATCACAAAATGTTATTCATAAAGAAATGTTGCACGTTTCTATCTTTTAACTTTCTTGTAATTGTTTATAAATTCACAGCTTGGCCCTGTGTTTTTTTGCATTCATGCTTGGTTCTGCAGCAACAGTTGAACCCAATATTTGCTTTGTTCCCCTACGACACAAATAAAGCAAAATATGATAAATCAAATAAAATAAACCTGCCATCGAAGAACGACGTTATCGATCACCTTACACTGTCGATATTTCTCAAGTTGATGATATCGTGTTTCGCCATTACTGGGAACAGGTTGTAATAAAATTGGAAGATGGGTCTTACATCTTCATCCCATGAAGGACAGGTTTTCCGCATGACTGACGCTGGTAGAGAACTGCAAGGATGCATTAAGATAAAGCAGAGTCTTAGTAGCACAAGATCATAAAAAATTCCTCAATCTAAAGAGATATTCTACTACTTTTCATATCTGCTGAACAATTTAAACTTAGCATTGATGCTGTAGGTAGTAGTCTGAAGAAAACGTTTTGCGGAATTCTCTTTAGATGGTGAATGTAATATCTCGATTTGACAGTATTGAACGAAATACGTTAATTGTCTTCAAGTACAAATCTGTAAACATGTCGTTCACGATTTGCTTGGAACGATTATCGGTTTTCACCCAAAATCTTTGATGCGTTGGATGCAAGATGAGACAGGCCAAATCCGATGTTTTTTAGGGAATTGTGCTACGTTTATACATGCTACGGCCAAAGTTCATGTCATGCAATAAATTAAACCCTTTACATCCCGCGCCGACCACGATCGGAACCGGCACTTTTTTGGTTATAACTCGCCAGCCGCTATAGCTAGAAAGCTTTCAAAACCCTCTACTGATGCGGCAAGTCTTCTAGTTTCGATTGAAATTTTATTTTTTTATTTGGGTTAGGGGTTCTCCTGGGAGGGGCTCCCAAAGTGGGGGTGTTTTGAATTTTTGACCAACTTTGACTGGCTCTGGACGCCAATCCAATAAGCAGAAATTTTGGCTCGAACTTGTTTTGGAAACTACAACATCTCCCGCGTCTACAGAGCCCTTGACTGACCTTCTAGCGTGTCTGGAACCAAAGTTATGGCCCAAAAAACACCATTTTACCCCAAAATCAGAAAATTGCAGAAAATGCATTGAGTCTCCCACTGGCGCCATTTCGATTTTCGATAACTCGCCGCCAGAACATGCTAGCGAGCTATTCGAACCCTCGAAAGACTCATGAAGTCTTGTGGTTTGCACTGAAAAAAAAACTTTTGAGATTTGGGTTCGGGGTTTTCGGTGGGTGTCGTTAGAAAAAGGGTAGGTTTGGCTTTTTTGGTTTTTCTATTACGACGTCATCACCCGGACAATAGGCCGAAATTGTGGCTCAAAATTTCATTGTATTCTAAGCTGGAATATGAAGCTGTAGAGGCCTAGATCGATTTTCTAGCGTTTCTGATGCCCAGGTTAGGGCAGGAAGACCCCAAATCATTGAGGACATGGCTGAGTAAGTTCAGGGGATTTCCTTATTTAATTTTTGTTTGTTTTGCCATAGCTTATGAACCAGAAATGTTAGAAAGTCCATCAAACCCTCTAAAGACTCGTATTGCAGCCTAGAATCCAAAAATACTTTATGAGTTAAAAAATCTGATGGATTGTTCGACTCCCAGGATATGACGTCATTATCCAAAAGTAAACAAATATGCATAAACATCCTCTAATTATGTAAACATCAACAGAAAACCCGAGATCTCAAGTTGAAAACTTTTTTTTCCAGTCTAAACTACTAGTCTTCACGAGTCTTTAGAGGGTTTGAACAGCTTTCTAGCCTATTCTAACGGCGAGTTATGGCCAAATACAAACGGGGTGTTTTACACCCCAGGTTAGTGCTTGTAGGGATAGAAATTTTGACCACTTTTTGTTTTTTTTGGCATAATTTTGGATCCAGATATGCTAGAAACCCAATCAAGGGCTCTAAAAACTCGTAGGAAAGCTTAGTTTCCAAGCAATACTTGGGCCAATTTGTGGGCCCATTTGATGGGCGTCCAGGGCCGGGTGAAGTAGGCCATAAAAACGCGAAAACACCCCAAATTGTGATGCCTCTCCAAGAGAACCCCAAACCCAAAACTGAAAATTTTTTTTGACTCGGAACTAGAAGACTTGCTGAATCCATAGAGCAGGCCTGCACAACATACGGCCCGCGGGCCACATGCGGCCCGCGAGATCTCTTCTTGCGGCCCCCGAGAACTCAGTTGCAGAAAATGTTGCAAAAGCCCGACTTGGGATAATTACTTGTCCTTTCATAATTTCTTTCACACTATGACGAAATAGACTTTTTGCGGCCCGCGGCGAGTTTATGTTGATCAATTTGGCTCTTCGAGCTTTCTGAGTTGTGCAGGCCTGCCGTAGAGGGTTTGAACACCTCTCTAGCTGCAGAAGGTGGCGAGTTATGGCCAAAAGAGCGGGCGTCAAAGGATTTCACCAAAAAGTAGGTCTATCACTAAAAATAGTAAGCGGAAATATTGAGTCATTTGGGACAAAAACGAAATTACCCAAAGAAAACAGATTGTTTAAAAATTGGGCACGAAAATTAATTTTATCGCCTGCTTCGGCCTGATGGAAGTGTGATTGTTGTGCGCCAGCCCATAATCAGGTTACTCAACCGTTTCACTCAATTGCAGATCATTCAACTGTCACAAATATTTGGTGGTTTCAGCTTCGGATGTTCCCTACATTCCACATCAGTTTTGGCAGAAGATCAACTTCATTAAAATAAAATACTTTAATACTGTGAATCTTCATGTGTTTCTCATAAAATCTGTGATTGTTGTTTTCGGTTACCTTTTTTATATACTAAAGCAGCATAGTGAACTGTTTATAACAAGAAAAAAACAATTGGGCCAGTGCGTTAATACGGAAGCAATCCCATCGTAGTAACATTTCCAGAAAAAAGCTGCACGAAATATGATTTTAAACTTAAACTATTTTTTGAACAAACAGCATTAAGTTCAAAAGATTTATCACGCGCTTCACATACATTTTGCAAAAACTCAAACATGATGCCTTTTTACCTGAATACTTTTAATCCGAAGGTGAAAGTTTGATAAGTAGCTTTCAGCTTACATTGATTTAAGGCATCGGAATACCAAATGCTTATTGCATTTCCAAACATACCTCCATCGCCCATGCTGAACGATTTGCCATTGCAATCGGTGTACCTTACGATAATACCCATTGGGTAAACCTGGAAAACAAGATTGTTTGTCACAGCATTCCTAAAAATTATTCATCAAAGTTTTAGTAGAAGTTTCTTTGTAATCGATGCAGTCTGATACATGTATTCAAAGCATACCTGACCGTCCAGTCCACAACTCCTTGGGAATCCGATGTTACGTATAACTTTGACGCTTAGATTCACCAGACCGTTTTTACTGCTTTTCGTTGGCGGACCTAATTGAAGTGCGCGTCGTGGTCTGCCAATATACCGATGACATGGCTTCTACAAACAACATTTCTGGTGATCGTCTTGAATTCGTTTTCGTATGAATTTCAAGCTCAGTGTGAATCCGAGCAAATTGAAAATACCAGGTTGTAAAATGCTAGTTGTAATACCTTATTCCTTCAAGACCTGTGTGGGCCAAGAAAGCGTGCCTTCTGTTTTACAAAAACTTGCCGGCAGTTCCGGTGATTCCAGTTTGAAATAAGCTGATTAACACAGGAAGTTAGGAATGGCGTTAAATGAGAAAGATAAAAAATATCAGTTTCAGCTAGTTGAGCAAAGTTGAAATTGGTTGAAACTTCTGTTGTGTAATTGAAGTTAGCAGTATACCATTTTGCTTAATAGCTAAAACAACATATATTACGTTATTGTTCTGAATGAAACTGCACCGAAGAGCAAAATGCCCATTCAAGATCAAATGAAATAAACGGTGCCACTGACACATTAGGTTATTTAGCACCAACACAGGCATCGAAAGGACGATAACCAACATGAAACGATTTACAAATTTTACCTGCGATGCAATTAAACAGCTTCATTGCCGCTGAAACAGGAAAACCTACGGATATTTGTCCTCAGAAGTATAACGAGAACAGCCGAATCTGCTAGAAGAGCATTTTACTAGGAGATCGATTTCGCGTCAAGTATTTCGCATTTTCAATCCTGTATTTATGTAATTGTAAGCAAATCTTACAGGTGATATGATGAAAAGCTAAAGCAAGACTTCTGCAGTTTCAAACACATGCTAACTAAAACATGAGATCAATGCGGACGTTTGATTCACGGCGGAGGTTCACTGTTTTGATGTCAAGCAGTGATGAACTTGCTGTTCACTCATGTGCGCTCATTTGCCTGCAGAGGCAGGTTACGAAACTTGCGAGCAGATTGTTCTACTGTTGGTCTTTGTTGCGTAGCTTGAACATGGCAACGAACCGTCAAGTGTTCACTTCAAAGTGCCTTTTTACCATATGTGACTACTGAATACAGATGTCTTTGGCAGGTAATGCACCGAGACAGTGAGTGCTGATAGCGGTAAGACACGCAGTTTTATACTGTGTGAAAAGAAACATGAGTCAAAAAGGCATCGAAGGGCACATTTTTGTGACCTTTACCGTAACATTCTTTATGGTGTAGAATAAGTAAGGCGTTTTTTGAGAGCGTCAATTTGCATATCATCGTCAGCAATCTGAAAAGAAAAGGCACATTGCCGATGTTGCTCCCCCTGGAAAATTTTCTCCGGACGCCCATGGTTCCAGAATGTACAGTGGATGCAAACATGGAGTGCGTGCTGTTCAAAGCATCTGCAACTTCATTCGCTGCTCGGGTATGTGGACAGAAACGACTCAGTGTGACGAACAGCAGCAAAGGAGTAACCTAGGTGTCACCAGGAGTCGAACGATGCTCTTCGGGCAAGGAAAGTAGCTTACAAGGCTTGTCTGCAGAACCAGGGAAATCTTTGCAAAACAAAGCCAAATCTTCTTTGCATTCGCGATACGTTGATGTGCGAGAGTGCGCAGATCTTGCGGTAAAAAATCCGATATAGAATTTGGGAGAATTTCGGGCATAAACCAGATTTTTATTACTGTTAAGCCAACCCAGTGTTCTGAAAAAACATCCGGTGTCTCCACGAAAAACGATATAAAATTGTTATATCCATCAAAGACCAATATGGTATCTTATTTAGCAATGAGCAGTACATCCTTCGCAGACGGAGAGATTTATTCAAAGATCTTTTACCCCGGTCATTTTCACACCATCAGGAATATCGGGGGTGCATTTAAGGGAGGAAAATACTATCATAGTGGACGAAGTCTTCCTTGCTGTCAAAAGACTGTAGGCTGGGAGGTTGCAGGTTGCGATGAAATCCGAACAGAGATGAGTAAGGCCTTGAACAGAGAAAGAGTTTATTGGCTGATTCATATGTGTCAATTGGCAAAGACATCAAACGATTGGCAAAATTTGGTGATCAATCCCATACACAAAAAGAAAGACCGGAAGGAATGCACTAATCGCCAAGGCATTTCTCTTCTTAGCTTCCATGTAAAAGTGTATGCCAAGTGGCTTGTTTAGCCATTTCTCTGAATAGAGAGATCACAGCTACGATGGTCCATCCACGTGACCAGAAATCCCCAGAAAATATTAGCGAGGCAAGCCCTGCTGGCTACACCTTCGGGAAGCAGTACTAAAGTCGACCAAGGACAGATGGCATAATTATATCTCCTACTTTTCTTGGTACCGTCTTGTTGTGGAGCCAGCAGAAGTATCAGACATTGTGGAAAACCGTGACGTATTTCGAGTCTTCCTAAAACTAATGTCACTGTGAACCTCTTCCGAGGAAAAATGTGGGGTGATGAAATGAATGAATTGTTTCGCTGTCGAAACAGTAATTTTCATGAAAGGCGTTTGCTGTAGAGTGCAGAAAATCATTTGTAGATGTACGCTTTTGAAAAAAACTTGAGAAAAATAACTTTGGCATGCCTGTTAACAAATTTACTTAAAGGTGAGTATCACCAAACCCACTTTGGACATGCATCAAAAGTTTGCTGCAATCAGTATAAAAACGCAGCGAACATGATCAATATATTTTAATTCAAACGTCTAGGTAAAGAGATAGAAATACATGCAATATCATTTGCATCTGTTCCTTTCCATCATAATTCTAAGGCTAAGTATGTGGAAAAGCATTTGCAATATTTTTCTGAAAAACATGCATTTAATCAAAGTAAACAACATATTTTTAGGCAAAAATTGAAATATCATTCGCAGGCAATATCATTTCCATTTTCAGAGGAATACCCGAAAACGATACAAAATTCATCACGAAATATCTGAAAATGAAAGACTGAAAATAATATGCCATGCAAACCTTTTTGTGACAAGTGACATGAGGGTAGCTGCGTTTTATTGACTGCAGGCGCACTTCCGCATCCCTTAGAGGTTTCCCGAAACTTGTGACCACAGTTGGTACATTCCACGTTTCTCCAAGTGTCAAACGCGCAGTCCAGTGCTTCATTGGCTAAAAAGCAACGATGTTCAGTGACTAATAAATATTTCAATGTATGTTTACCAAAAGCAACAAACCATCAGTGGCGAATCCAGACCAGGCGTTTGGGGGGATGTCAATTAGGGGGGATCCAAAAAGGTCTTCACTTGTTTAAATGCCAAAGGCTTCCCACGACAATCGTTAAAGTATCACGCGAAAGTGGTTGTCTTTTGTAGGCCAACAAAGTGGCTATTATTTTGGTTGAACTATGCAATTTTTCAGGGAATTACCATCTGATGGGCCTCGTTTTTCTCAAGCTACACATAAATTAGAACACTGTTGGTGTCCCAATCAATTTCTTATGTATACAAAATATATTAAAAAAATATACCATACAGCATGCTGCGCACTAGTGTTTGACATTGTTGTGGCTGTCCGTATCGAGATCAGAAAAAAACATGGTCTGAAATATTCCTAATCTTCTTAGACGTAGAGTTCTTCTTTCACTAACAAGTGACACCTCAAGTCCCACGATAGGAGTATAATAATAGCTAAATTTAAAATCACGTTTCCAGACGAAGCTTGTGCACCTTTATGTATTTGGAAAGCATATTTATGAAGCGATAATTCAAAAATAAAAAATAAATGAAAGGTATTTGCTATGCAAATACTCCCATTTTCGGTAGCTCTGCTGGCTGTGGTGAAAATCCATCTCATAATCGCTTGATAGATTCACACTAGACCTAAAAGCGTAGGGCCCTAATGTACATTTAACGCCACTAATAAAGGTAGAATTCCACTCAAATGTTTACTACTGTTTCATATATTTCGACATTGAACTGCTGATGTGAAGAGAAAACAGCAATCCCACGCAAGTTATGAAAATGTTCAACAGAAGTGGGAGCAGGCGTGCTGAGCCCCTAAATTCATAATCATAATCTCAACTGAAGCTGTAGTCTTCCCGATCATTTCATTTTCCAATTCATTGTATACTACTACAAATCCCCCCAAACAAGCTTAAAACCACCCCGAATGCTGTTGTTCTAGCGATGGATCTGTTTTTATCAGGCCAGAAAACACAAGTGAGAATCATCCTATACAACCTATTTAAAACCACGAGTCTCCGCCAACCAGGCCCCACGAGAAAGGGGTGCAGCCGGTGCGCCGCACCGGGGCCCATGAACCTCTAAGTTCAAAATTGAAATAGGCAATTATGTACAAAGTTTTTAATGTTATACCTTTTTTTATACAAACTTGTGCAAATTAAATGACTGAAGTTGTTGTTTAAGTCGCCATTTCTTTTGGTGTGCAGTTGGAGCATCTCAATTGTTGCTGTTTCATTGTTAGCACAATGCACTAAGCCATGCGTGACGTGTCGGAACAATCAAAAAATGTTTCATGAAGTTACATCCCATGGGGTTTTAATCAGCTCAATAGTGTTTTGGAATGAAGCTAGTTCCTTCTGTTGTATGCAGTTGAGAGCAGGGGCTCAATTTTTCCAGAGATGCCAAGTGGTGCCTCGTTGAGGGTTAAGCTCAAGTACAGTGCGACGCCCCAGAAAGGCCAACAAACCGCTAAAAGCAACTTCTTACTAAAAAAACGAAAACACAAAATTAGAATGGACAAAAAAACAAATACTGGACTGTAGAAGACTTGACAAAAGTGCTGTTTTCAGATGAAAGTCGTTTTTTCGTTCAAGGGGAACGCAGCAGATCTGCCAGGATCAGGAAGGGTGAGCAGTTGAGTCCTGCCCATTTCAACGAGGTGGCAAAGCACTCCCAAAATAAGATGTTCTGGGGAGATTTTAGGTTTTCTGGAGTAGGTTCACTTATGGCAATTGAGGGTGTGATGAATTTATAAAAATATATTGGTATAATTGAAAGCAGAGTTATTCTGGATATGTGAAGCGGATTTCCTGATGGTAGAGGAAAATTCCAACAGGGTCTTGCCCCGTGTAATTCATCTAAAATAGTGAAAACTATTTTCAGAAAAATGAATAACTGTGTTAGACTGGCTTGGAAACTTGCCAGATCCTAACCTCATTGAGAATCTGTGATCAATAACAAAATCTTGGTTACAAAAATTGCTTGGCACCACCATGACCAAGCTAATAGAGGCCATTAGTTTATTCTAATGTGGAATCAGGTCATTAAATAAAAAACACTGGTAGAATACATGCAAAAGCGAGTATTAGAATTGCTTTTCTTGTAAGATTTGCTGTAGCCTGCTGTTGTTGATGTACAGTTGTGAAATTCGCAAAGCAACTTTGTTATGTGCATTCTTTGAGATCAACCTGACACGTTTTGAAATTAACTAAAAACATTGGTAAATGGTTATAATGTAGAAGAATAAACAAAGCATATCATTTTCTGGTCACAGTATTGAAAAGCTAATGAAGATCTTAATCAGTGATGATTTAATAATTTATACGGGGGCCCAAAACTGGTCTTGCACCAGCACATTCTTTCCTCTCCAAGGCCCTGCCGCCAACACCACAGTCACCAGTGAAAAAGTTAAAGTTTACACCAGAAGATTTCTTTTCTGCTCAAATTTATGCGATTGAAGCGGAATTATCTCTAACCAATAAGCTACGCATTTTGCTGTCGGGTACAGTAATCGCTAACCATGACAAATTTTCTTTTCGTGGCCTGCGTGATTTGTCTACGGGTTGCAATTGCCACAAGAGGATCAAAATAACATATCCATCAATCACTCTTTCCAAGTGCGTAGCCAGGTGGTGGTGAAGGGCGCCGTAATCCAACAAATTTTGGACTGCAAATATTGCACTGTTGAGCAAAAATGTTCATGACCGCGTAAAATCAATTATTTATTCTACCATGCTGTAGGTAGCTGGTATTTTGCCAAAATTTCTGCGTTAGAGCCATACGTTTACGAGGCGCGAAGTGGGGAAGATTCGGGTAAGCTTCGGGCAAAACTGCCCAATTTGTTTGGGCATATTTCTTTCTTAAGTGAAATCATCACCCTGCAACACTTTCCTATTCGGTTTCCTTGTAATGGGGTAAAAAATTGGGCGAATTGAAAATTTGTCGCCCCACCACAAAACCAAAGGTCCCCGTACGCCTATGTTAGAGATGAGCATCACGGCTTGTTGAGGCGCGTCGTGATGCCATGTATTAATTCAGTTGTACTCTGCGTTGGCTATGTTGAAGAAGTGAGGTGTTATACAATTCCATTGTTAGGTAGCATTCTTGCCAGATAGCAGCACATTGTTTCCTAACGTACTGTAGATCTATAGCCTTGTTCAATCAAGGGCATTAGTTCTGACAAAAAACTCCTCAACTCATCTTTATGCTGCCAAACTTCGATGCAGACACACTGTAGGCTCACGGACTGCACTGACAACAGTCCTAAACTTGTTTCTTCGTTTCAGGGCATCTAAACTCTTGCGTCAGTTGCAAGCTTTCCATTTTGCATTCCTATTTTCATTACTGCCTTTCCTTTCGAGGCAACAAAGAAATAAACGTGTAGCAAAAACAGACCAATTTTGTACAGCCCAGCAGCACGTTGAGAACTGCGTTAACGAAAGCCACTGCGTTTGTGATTAGTAGGGCACGTTTTTATTGACCTAAACACTAAAAAAATTGACATAAAAAATCAAAAAAATGACTTTATTGACCTAACAAAATTTAGGCTGAAGAAATGATATGTCTTGGGAATTTCTTGAGATTTTACATTAAAACGAACGTTTATTAAACGAAAACACACAAATTCTCAACGCAACTTGCGACACAAGCCTATGTGCTATTGCGAAATGAGTCTAAGTCTTGCGAAATAACACTGCAAGCCAATCACCAGGTGGAGGAATTAAAGTGGAAAATCATGTAATTTTGTATATTTTCGGCCTTAAAATTTTCTGTCCTTGGCCAACATTTTGTTCAGCATGATTCATCCACTCAGGTTCAGAGTACGCGTGACAAAAATTTCCGGTAAGCTTTGTGAGGCATATCAAAATTATCACTTTTTCTCACCAATACTAAAAAGAAATTTTGACTTATCACTGATAATTTATAAAAAATTGACTTTGTTGCCCTATAAAAATAATATTGACCTAACGGTACAAAATTTCCTTTTTATTGACCTCTCAAATTAAGAATATGAAACTTACTCTTTCTATCCAGAGTTCTTGTAAAAAATCACGTCATTCAATGTTACTACCAAAAAATTGACTTCATTGAAAAAACTTGCCCTAGTGATTAATTAACGTAAGGCTGGGCAGTTTTCACTCGGCAAAGAAATAACGACTGTGGTACTATTGCGAAACAATAGCATTGTTATTGCCATGCGATAATAAAGACTGGGCAAGCATCCATCACGTAAATCCTGAAGTTCAACGAAATGAAAAGCAATGTTTAATTTAGAGTATCTTTTGATCTCTGTTTCTACTTCGATAGGCACCAAAAGGGGGAAATTTATAGCAAAGGGGCGCCCTCCAACTGGGCGCCCCAGACCTTTGGGGGTCGTTGCCCCAAACTGCCCCCTCTGGCTCCGCCACTGCTCAACATCATAGTAAAATTTACTCCTTGAAAGAAGCAAACAAAGGATTTGCCTGTGATAAAAAGAATAAGCAAGAAAGCAACGGGTTGAGCAAATAATGAAAACCTTAAATAACTCATTCATAGGAACTAGGAAGTTTCTTTTCGTACTCTTAACAAAATGTGTGTACCTATGTACCTTAAAGTTTATACCATGAACTTGTTCAAGAGCAATGACAGAGCATAAATGGTCTCTCAGATGAAGCAAGCGAGTGCAGTGCCAGGGAAAGATGTCACAAAATGTATAGAGTGCCTTTTTCGTTTGTTTCGGGCTTTCACCGTCAAGCTGGGATCTGTTGACCAACCCTAGGCGCGTTTGCGAGAGCCAGTGAATTTCTTTGTCATCGGTCCAGCTTAAAGATATCTCCAGAATTCCTCCGAATCGATCGTACCTGGAAAAAAAGTTTGCGTGAATAAAATGTTGAGCAAAAATGTATTACAAACAGTTTTTTTAGAGTTTTCAAAAGGGTGCCGTGGTTGAACTTTAAGGTGTCAACACCATTTTCCCTTCTACAGTATGTCTGATACTTTTTACTGATTTTCACAAAAACACAAGTTTCCGTCCGGATATGCTTATTTGAATACGACATTTATTTTTGTCAAACAAACTAAAGACAATTTCATAAATAGAAAGGTTCAACGTAGACGTACATATTCATTCATTCACTCATTTTGGTGTTCACTTTTCCTTTGGGGAGAGTCGCGGGGCAACAGACCTAGAAGGACCCGAAATACCTCACGGTCAACAGCAATTTCAGATAGTTCTGCTGTTTCCACACCAAGACGGGACCAAGCAAGGTTGGAGATATGGTCACGCCACCTGGGCCGCTTTCCAGTGGGTGTATAGACTGTAGCCCGAAGGACTTAGTTCGCAATTCTTTTCTGGGACATTCTGGATATACATGGCCGAACTAACATAGGTGGGATCTCTCGATTCGGATAAGTGGTTTGACATTCCGGGCTTCACGGATTTTAGACCTGTGCTCCTTGTCACAAAGTGTCACACCGTGGACTCTTCACAAACATCCCATCTCTGCCCTCTGTTCTTTTGTCAGTATTCTTTCAGTCGTCACCTGAGATTCATGACCACAGGTGAGGTTCGGAACAAAGACCGATTTAAAAGCTGAAAGGTTTGCGCTCTTTGAAAGCAGCCATTTCGTCACCACGGAGCAATAAAGCTGGCGCAGAACCAGGGGCGGATCAACGGGGGGTGGGGGGTGTTATTGGGGCAATCGCCATCCCCAAAAACCTTTGAAAGTATCTTTATTCACCATAATTTTTTACAATTCGGAAAACAACATTCGCGATATAAGCCCATTGTGTCGTCCATTGTTTTGTCACAGCAGTTTTGTGATGTATACTTCATCTCTCTTAGAGTAGTGAATGTGTAATGAGGCTTAAATGCCACATAATACTGAAATCGCCCCCTAAACTTATTGGCTGGATCCGCCCCTGCGCAAAACTGCGTTAGCTTTGCTAATCCGTGTATCAATTCCTTTGTTCCGACTTCTGTCGATCGTGAATACCACCCCAAGGTACTTGAACGTCTCCACCTGCTGCAGAGTATTTTCGTACACGTGCAGAATACACTCCCTTGGGTTGGACGTCATGAGAGACACAAAACGTCAATCGTTAGTGCTGAATTTCGTTCCTGCTTGGTGGCACGCAGCAGAAAATCGATCAAATGCGTGCTGAAGACCCTGTTGAGAAGATCCACGCATGCAGTACCAATTCGTCCGGAAAAAGCAAACGGTTCATCTTGCAGTTCCCAACAGTGACACCCTCGTCGACGCGTCTATGACTGTCCATCCAATTCATATCGACCAGGGATCTCCAATATTTTTGGTAGAGGACCACAAATTGCAAAACAGTTCGAGGGCCGGACATCTTACGTAATGTTATTTTTTCGGGATACGTTATATTCTACCAAATCAACACATTTTTCGTAAATATATTATTTTTTCATTATTAGCAAAATGTATTGCGTCGGGTGAAAAGGTTTCACAGGTCGGATTTGGCCCGCGAGCCGGTGTGTAGAGAGCCCTGATATAGACAGAAGAGTGGTGACAGCACACACCACTGCCTGCGTCCAACACCAACGCTGAACGGTTGTGACTTCCGTCCGTCGACACGGACACAATTTTCTGAGCAGGAATAGAGTTACTTGACGGCCAGCAAGAGGTACCAGTCAACACCGTACTCCCACAACACCCACAGAACTCTTCACGAGTAACCCAGCAATATACTTTCCATACTTTCCCGAGGTCAACAAAAGATGTCTGTACTTCTTTGGCATGCTCCCAGGATTTTTTGAAAATTGCTGAAGAGTGGAAATTTGTTCTGTAGTGCTCTGGCAGCAACGAAAACCGCATTGGGTATCATCCAGCTTTGGTTCGTTCAATTATTTTCATGGCATCATGGCATGCACTCTTTGTGGGAGACTAAGCAAAAAGATACCGCGGTAGTTGGTTCATTCACCCTGTCTCCTTTTTGGTGTATGGAGATGGACAATTTGCCAATCTTTCGGTGTCATTTCAACACGCCATGCCACTTGACACACAACCACCCGGCGTTCTAAGTTCCCTTAATTCACTATCAAACTTTTTGCAGTTAGATTCAATCTCGGATTTAGCAGCGGTATCAGAGAGCTTATTGATGCACAGTTCTACGGAAACTTTCATCTGCGCAAAGTTAAAATATCTCGCCTGGAAAACTTCGGTCAGTTCTGTCAGGTGAGGTGCCAATGTTGACAAAAGGAAAGCACCATGTTGAAATTTTTTGTTTTCATAAGTCGCAATAAAACAATGCACATTGCATCATATTTATTTTCTGACAGCTGCTTCAGTGCGGCCCAAATAGCCCAAATCTCACTCCTTGCTCTCACTGCTGCCTCACTCGACAACCACCTTGTTTTGAATGCGCGCTGCAGCTGCCAACCTTTTGCCCTTGTTGTGGTTTGATGCATCGCCAGGCAAGCCGATCGCAACGGAGAAACAGTAAAACACTTCCATAATTGCAATAAAGTGTTTTCGCAGTTTTGTACACCATGTTGCACAAATCTGCGGCAGTATAGTAAGAGGCCGAAGCGGTGTGCATGACAATGACAGATACCTAAGTTACAATTGCAGCCATCTGTTGCAGTAGCCACGTGCAGGAAAACATGCTTTCCTAATTTGTTTTACTTCAATGCAAGGCAAAACCATATCTTGGCTTTCAGAATTTAGGGTGTCATTGCAAAACATTAGGGCGTCATTTTGACACCCAAAAACGGCTCAAAAACACTGTGACAAACCTTGTAGAGAGGTTAAATAGTCGTTCGCACGACTATCTAAACTAAACGTGAAGTGAGAAGTGCACCGGAATTACATCAGCCTAACACGTTAGAACCAGGGGCGTAACGAAGGGGGGCAAGGGGCGCAATTTCCCGGGCGCCGAGTTACTATGGGGGTGCTAAATCATAGCGAGGGGCGCCAAATGGCTGCGGGGGGCGCCGGAAAGTCCCAACAATGTCACAAGTACTTTCTTCAATACAGTACATTTGCTTCCGAAAGACCTCACTTTCAATCATTGGGGCGCCAAACTTGCTTCTTTTCCCGGGCGCCATCTAACCTACTTATGCCCCTGGTTAGAACATAAGCATTCTTAAACAACGTTTTATGCATATTCGTTGTGTCAGATTGAACAAGATTTTTTAAACAATCATCAAAATTTTAGCCCTACAAAACTGGTTACCTAAATCAGCATCACACAATTGCTAATTTCATGCTTCAAAGAATGTTTAAAGTTTTACATCGGACGCAAGGTACACTTGAGTTGGCAGTGGCTACTGGTCGTGGAACTGGAGACACAGAAGTACATCATGCAAAACTAAAAAAATAAAGAGAACCGCTATCTTTGTTTCAATTTGGCAATTTGCGCTTCTTGCATCTACACGTTTGTAAATAATGTAGGGACATGCTTTGGGAAAATTAGTCCTTAAAAATATTGAATCTGTGGTCATCGGTTACCTGTCTATAATTCTTATATAATTGTGTACTTTGGCTGCAGCTTATGAATGATCTTCAGTTTGCAAAGTTCCCGAGCCCCTACTGCACATCTCGATCCGACGGATAAACGCAATGCAAATGGCATTCAGATTGTCTTCGAGAATATTTTTTCAAGTATTATTGAAAGTAGTCGCTAATAACCAACTTTCAAACACCTTCGAATCACCGCTTTCCCCACGTTATATTTTAGGCCAGTGGTTCTCAAACTTTCATGAGCCGTGACCCCCTTTTGAGTTTAACTGGCGAATACTTAGTATATCGTGACACTTGGGTTATGCAATATCACGGCAAAGCTACCTAGTGAAGGCCTCTGCTTGTGGACCCCAGAAAACCGCTTTGTGGCCCCCAAGGAGGGCGGAGAGGCCCGATTGAGAAACCATGTTTTAGGCTAACACTACCCTGAGCCTGCTTGTCCACAGTCAGGTGATTGAAATTGAAACACTCGGACTGTAATTTTTCCAGCATAGAGGGATAGAACCTTCTTGCATGTGTGTGAGCGATGAGTTTTTAGTAGAAGAGTACGACTATGTGCTTTTAACGTTTGATGCCTGACTTCGAATCTCTGGTAGAAAAACGTTACAAAGTTAGAATAGTTAACGAGTAGTTGAGGTCTAACTGTGGTCGTGTTTTCAGATAGCTCTCTTTAACTCTGCCGCGAACACGATCGCAGCACAGTTCAGTCGCTGGCTGTAAGCAGCTGGATCGATCAACTTAAATTCTATTGCAACTTATAATATTCATATTTTTAACCACGATACTGGAAATATCAGCAAACTAAACAGTAGAACTTTCCTATGCAATTCATTTAATCTAAAATACCATCACGTTTAGCGATGGGTTGCAACCACAATAAGACATGTTAATCTTACCAGGAAACATTTTTGTGAACTTCGTCTAAGGCACCTCCTTGAGTAAGCAAATAAAATTCTTTGCCGTGGCAATGCAGTAACCTGGAAAGGCATTCGAATGACGATCCTGGACAATTTCTTCCGTTGGAAAGCAGAACAACATCAAAGTGTTTTAGTGAGGAATAACTGAAATTCCCATACTTGTCGCACTTAATAACGTTTGACAAATCCAGCAAAATTTTCTGTCATCAACAAAATACAGTAATACCTTAAATCCCTCAATCAACGTATATAAAAAAAACCTTAAAGTCAAAAAACATTTGCAGGTTTTTCTTTCTGCGCAGAACTTCTTCAAATCTCTGTCACAGCACTTCAGGTGTGAACATTTCAGCAGTTTCTTGTAATGTACAAGCAAGGATATTATTACAAGGCAAGTAAGTCATTCTGCAAGCGAAGTTCAAATGCGATGCTGAGCGACCTCAATTCGAACAGGAATGATGGTGTCTTGTTTGCGAGAAACTTTTAACCAGCTGTCTCATTACTATTTGGTTTCCAACAGCTGCCTTTGTGGTAACCCGTGGTTCGTCTTTGAATGGTTGCGTATCTGCAGAAACTCTCTGCAAATTAAATGCGAATGAACTCTCAATCATAATCTTTTATTTCATGTTGTTAGCGACGTTTTTCGCTTGCTCCATTCTCACACACGACATGGCTTCTTCCATCCAACGGATAGTCCTAATATATCATATGGCGAGAGTTTAATTGTATTGCAAGTCTGGATCGTCTCACGCCAGTAATACAAAGTATTATTAATATAAACCTGCGCACGAAGCAACTTTGTTTCCGAAGTAGCCCAAAATTTTAAAAATAATACCTATTCGAAGAGAAGAGTTCCAAGATGTTTTCGTGCCTGACCACATTTCACGTCACCATGTGCTCTTTCTTCGTGGAAAAATGCTCTTCTTTTCGAAATTAAATTATTTTTGAAAACTTAAGAAATTATCTAACAAAGCCAAATTTTTCCGCTCTTCTGGAAGACGCAAATTGATGATTAAATGTGCAGAAATGCTTTTTCATTGCTGATATAAACATTTGACTGTGAAATTTATAAATATTTTGCCAAACGTCCTATTAACAAAAGAGCGCATTAGAAAGTTATGGAGATCATCTTAGCTTTGCAAGAAATATCATCTAGGTTCGCATCCAACGCGTAAAATGCAAAATTAGGTTATTTTTTGTTTCGAAATATGTATCATTTCATTGCCCATTGGCCTGCGCGATGAGAAGTAAAACTAACGTATTTATATGTGAAAACTTACGTTAATGCGAAAGTGAATGACTGTGTTTTATCATTTGTGCCTGACATACAGTAGTTTGAAGGTTTGTTAAACGTAAAATTTCTGAAAAGGTAAGTTTCAAATTCCATTAGGATGCAGAAAGAGAACCTGATATTAGAAAAGAGACTTTTTCGCAGTGCAGGATAAACAGTAAGCTTAAGGTCGTCAGAATTAAATGCTAACCGAAGCCTCAATGATCATTATATCATTCAGGTAGATCATTGCATCATTAAGGTAGAAGACCCAATTATATCTACACACTGTCTCTAACGTAAGGGAAACCCTCACATTTCATCTCCTCGTTTGATGTCAAGTTATGAATGCATTCAAACCTTCACGTACCAGCATTAAAATAGACATATTTTGTTTTAACAATCACGTGAATGGATCACGTGAATATTTGACCTTTTGCGTGGGATATTGGATTAGTAGAATTGGTATTTTGCACAATGCAAACAGCACTGGTATCTTACACATCACGAAAAACGTCTGGTCTAGGTACGATTGCCTAGAGATCTCGACATGTTTCCTAAACCAATTAATCTTATCAAAAGCCACTGCATCACAGATAGATTCTGCGGTCATTACATAAACAGAAAGACCTTAAAATGTTGCCAGTTTTTGTTTAAAAAGTCTTTGCGTAGTGGTAAGGACTGTTACACATTTAAAAGCAGTCTTACTTTTTGTTTGTAATTAATATGGAATGGCACTTCCCATTTTGACTCTATGCTAGGATTGAAAGGTCTCATTGTTCTAGCGCCGAATAAGGTAATAGGATCATCCCTTGATGTCATTCCAATGGTGCCAGTAAGTCTTCCAGTCATCGTAGTGTAATTGCTACGTAAAAATCAGTTAGAAATTCTTGAGGTTTGAAACTGGAACATTCATGAAAGACAATATATTAACTTCCCGTTGGAAATAATTCATACAATCTCCTTTTCAGAGCCTTTTCACTGGAGCTCAGAGCAATATCGTGGCTAACTTTGCTGAATAATGTTTATGTCACCTGCCACACACCGTCAAACGTTCGACATCACGCTGCAGAGTGCTCTGATTGCAAACACGGTGTGATTTCTGTACTGCAGCAAAGGTGTTTCTTTAACCAAGGTTCTCAATCATTCTTTTTTTTTCAAATGCTAAACGCGTCAAGATATTTTTATAGGGCTAACTATTTCAGATGATATCATCAGCAAAAATCTATGTTTTAATAAATTAATTCTTTAACAAAAATTTTAATCATCCAACAATGCTAACGAATTTGTGAGGCCGGTTTCTGAATTTGGAATAAACTAGTTCTAAATCCGTTGCAAGCTGTAGATGCCCGTGAATCAGTGAACATAGATAGATGGTTTGATGGAAGGGACTTACCCAAAAAAGCTTATTTTCAAATCGAAAAGGAAACGAGCATTCTCAAAACGTGCTCAGATATCTTATGTCTATCGCAAAAGAGTTATGATTCCACTGGAAGTATCAATGACCTAACCTTGTCAGGTTTGTTCAGTCACTTTCTTCACGTTTTGCTTCACTTGCAGTATCACTTCGTTATAAAAAATCAACTTCTATAAGTATAGCTCTCCTTACGTTTGCTTGAGTAAAAAACTAAAATGCAATTAAAAAGTAGAAAATCGACAGGAATAGCTGAGGGAATAAGTCATTCAGCAGAATGGTGATATCACCAGAATAAAAATTCAGATATGTTGAATGGTCATTGCTCTTCTGTATAACTTCAGGTACGGTGTAACAATACAACGCAGATTTGAAAGTTACAGGAAACATATTTTCCGAAAGTTGTCCATCTTTTTCTAATTAAAATGGTCGTGGTTCTTTATTGGTGAATGTGCTAATTTTAAAAATAAGTATAAAAAGCAACATAGCGCATACTCTCATTTGCTTGTAAATCGAAAGATGCCAATGCACACCGAATTGAAAAAGTGAACAAACAGATCGATTTCACTTGATGCTTGCGTTGAAGCTGCGACAATGAACACCTTGTGAAACGATTTTTCAGCTGAGACAATCTGTGGTTGGACCAACCACGAATTGCTTTGGTTGAAGATGGTAAAGATATAAAAAGATAAGACAGGTTTCAAATAATCTTGTTGGGAGGATAACAGGTGCTTTCACGTGGCCCTCCTGTACGACATTCGCTGCAAATGTCATCTAAACCTGTCACTACGAGAGCACCCGCTGCTACCAGCACTGGATGTGTTCAGCATGGGGTGGATCATAAAACGCCCTTCTCAGGGCGCGGCTGCAGAAATGCTGCCGAAGACCCACGACCCAACATACTCCAGCTGAACACTGAGGGGCTGACTGCAAATAATTTTTTTTTCAAAGTGATCAAAGTTGTTCGCAAAGAATAACTGTGTTTCCATAGAACTACACATTTTGGATGACGTGATGTGAACGTAATTGGCTGCAGTTATTGAAATGTGCAAATGCCTTATTCAAACCCGTATGGTCTCGATACTTCGTGACTACCACGTGACCGATGATGAAGTCAATCAGGTCATAGATTAATCACTTACAAGGCATCCATGACAAAAATCGTAGATAGGCTTGTGGCATTTCTGAACTTTCTCTTAAAATCTTTATCAATCCATTTAACATTGACCAACTTGCTTTTGATGGAAGGAGACATGGCGTGATCACCGACGCTGCACATAAGAACATAAAATGAACTGAACATTAGACTTGCCTAGCACAGCGATAACATCTTATTTAAAAGCAATGAGACGCAAACATTTCATTAACGGTAGATGTTTTTAGTATATAACAAGTCAAATTCAAGTAGATGCCGTAGTTTTCCAATTACCCAGGATAGCGAATTGCATTATGAGTTATTGATGAGCGAACCATCTTCGCTTTGAAAACCCCATCTACAAGCATATGGAATCCTATTACTTCGGATGCTTTTTGCCAATCTGGATCTAAATCCACTATTCTTGCATGAGTTGTTCCTAGAAGAAAAAACAGACAAAAAATGCTTGAAACTAATTTTTTAGATAATGCTAGAGTGTTAATTGCGAAATATATACTCTGTTAAATCACTACAGTAAATGATTCCGTGATGATAAAACTAGCTAAAAAACGAGCATTGGTGTTTTCGTTCCTATGCGTTCTGCAGTGACTGCCAGTGATTATTATTTGATGTGACTTACAATTATTGGCTGTCTATCGTTGGTCGTGGCAACAACTTGCACTGTGGTTGAACGGCTACCGATGTCTCGTCTCGGCAAATGTTTGTAGAAACAAAAGACGCATCAACAGTTCCTTTCAATAGATTCTATTAACAGCCTCTTTTGTTGGCATATACAGTAAACACACAAGCTAACTGCAACCTTCCAGCTTCATTCAAAACATAAACTGTCTTCGGCAAAGCATTTTTCTTTTCATTGCTGTAACAAAACCAGCAACTGTTTAGTTTTGCATATATTCATGTATTTTATCTCACAACACCCAGATCACTACCAAGGAGGATATAAAAATCAAAAAAGGTCAACAATTGTTTGCCAAACAAAAAATACGGTAGTACCACGTTGGCAAACCTCATTTTGGTCTTTCTTTTTCTTACTTTCCCCGTAATTATCAAAAACGAAAGCTATCCGTTTTTTAGATCAGTGCATTTGACGTTATAACCATTTTACCCACGTTTCAACCTGCAAATTTGTAAAGTAACTCCTCTATTTGTATAGAACATATCATAAAGCGAAAAAGATGGGATTTACTCAAAAGAGCTCCACTCCGGGGACCCCGAAAAAAAGGAAGTTGCATCAATTTGCCTTCTAGATCTCACACTGATAGAAAAACACGACATTCAGTAATCAAACCTTGGACTCGGCGACCGACTATCGCATCCCCAGTTCTGCACTCGGTTGCTGCGTCCCAACAGGCCGATGTGACCTTCGTTGACGTGAAGTAGAAGTGGCCGTTTCCCATTGGATTTTTTGATCCATGTGTGCGCAGGTATTGAGGGGCAGTGGTCCCCTATAAAAAAAAATAAAAAATGATTATCAAATATTTGTGCTGTGACAAACTGCATTGAATGCATCATCATAACGCGATGAAAGGGTTTGCATTGCGTAAATGCATTATCACGCTAAAGATTAAAATTTTATTCCAAATTGATCAGCACTAAGCTTTCTGCTGGTTTACAAACCATTGTCTAACTGCAAGTCTCACTTACGTTTTTATCTGTGAAATAGCAGCTTGGCTTTATATATTTTTTTATTTCCTTAACTAACTCTAGACCAGTGTTTCTCAACCATTTTAAGACACGGACTATTTTCGGACCAGTATAAATCTTCGCGGACTCAAGATAGACTAAGGCTGCGAGAATGATACAAACACTAGTTTTAGCAAATTCGGTTCATCGCCCACATTCACAAATTTCAATAAGAATCTTGTCTCTGAGTTTGTTTCACAAGTTTTTCGAAATAAGAGCCTGTGGTCGTCAAAGCCCACCTGTTGTCGTCTTCTAGTTGAAGTTGGTTTCGGTGCTTGGTTTTAAAAATAGTTATGTCGTTGAAAAACAGCTTCACAACGGTATGTAGATGGAAAAAGAAAAAGAGCTTTTGTAGCCTGCCGACACAGATCAGAGAGATTTGGTTTGGACTTCCATTTAAAATTGAGTCAAACTCCACAGCTGTCGACTTTGCAACTCAATCAGTTGTTCAACAATGCAATCCATTTCACAATGAACCTGTAGTTCTGGCACCTCGAAAGGGCTTCGCACCCTCAAATGTTTTGAGGTAATTATGAGAAGGGATATATCTATCCATCACGGAGAGATGTAGTAAGACACTCAAGAAAGATTTGACGAGTGCAGCGCAAATCAGTTTCTATCTCTTCTGCAAGTGCGTTTGATGCCAAAAACGCAGATATTCTTCCAGTTTTCAATTCGATGGATCCACATGTGTTTTACGTTTAAACGAGACGATGTCTCGGACACATCTAAAAGTATTTTACCTTTTCCATGCATGGAGCTGTTTAGCTGATTCAAACGTATAAAACCCGCTTAAGTATAGCTATTTGGCAATCCACTTGCTGTTGATGAATCGTTCAGCAAAGTTGTGATCTGTTCTGGTAACAACGTACCGGTGTCATTGCGTGGGCCTCTCTCCAGCACCTTTCCTCATGTGCCAAAGGATGTTCAAATGAAACAAAGGTACACTGTGTTCTGCCCTGATCTCGCCACACAAAGCACCAAATTAACGAATGCGTAGTGGACGGCTTTTGATGTGATTAACAGCAGATGAAATCTATTAAAAAACTGTCCGATCTTCATAAATTTCTTCGCTGTCTGAATTTTTCTCGGCCAAGAAGACAATAACTACCAAAATATTTTTGATTTCTTTTTTCATAAAATAATAAATCTTTTTTGATTGTTGTCAAGCCCGAAGCACCATCGGCACAAACAGACACGCAGTGAGTTCGCGAAAGCGGATGTGGTGTTGTGGCCGGTTCAAGAATCCAACATGCTGATTATGACGATTTGGCCATTGAGAGGCGAATGCTTAACGATGTTTCTAGAATTAATGAAACGTTATCCAAAAAGCGCCGTGTTAAGACAAGAGAATAGCGACTGAATAGCAACCAGTTGCTGCACTGGTACGAACTTTGGCCGGATTTCACCGTTTACCAAGACTGACGTAAATCCAAGTTTAAATAGTTGCCGGTATACACAAACGCCTGCTTCTGTTTAGCAATTATAAACAAAGACGGCAAAAACAAACTGCAGTTCAGATTCGGTAAGAACTTTATGCTGAGGCTGCTGAATACAACACACTACTTCAAAAATCTAAATGCCATGCGGAACAGCAAATTACTGACGTTTTCACGCTGGTTAGGTGCATTTTAATCGCTGTACGAACAAAAACGTCGACTGTGCAAAGTTGATAAAGTTATAATTGTGTGAGGGCATTACAGAAAACCTGTTTGCCCCTGGTGGTTGCGGACTCATCCAGAGCCTTCCGTGGACTCGGGTTGAGAAACACTGCCCTAGACATACCTTGCAGAGATGAGCGGATATTGATTTTTTCACTCCTGATTCATATCCGAAAAATTTTTTCCATATCTATATCCAATCTTTATCCGAAAATTTCTGAAATTTAGTATCCGATATCCAACCGTATCCGATTGCGCTGGCTGGCTAAATACCCAACAAACCGGCAGTAGTTATAGGTCCGCCAGAGGACCTTCATTTTTTAAAACTTATTCATCCGTCGCCTGTAACATGACACTAATCCATTACAAGTGTGCAGTAAACTGCACTACGCTTGGTAAAAACGCAGTAAACCTAACCCTTTTTACTGTAAACCCAAACCTAAGCCCTAAACCTAACACTTAAACCTAAACCGCAAATCTGACAACAAAAGTTTGGAAACTTTTGAAAAATAAACAAAAATGGTACCATGAAAAGTGCAACCACTTTTACCAAAACGAAAGGTGTTTCATCATTGCCAGAGTCAACGCGAAAACCATTTACACAGTAAGACACGTCTACGTGACTACCATGTCAGTGCTGCTAACGTTGCAAACTCAGCTTTCTATTCTAACCGTGTCACCGCCAGCAGACCTATAGCCACTTCCAAACAGAAACAGTAACCTGTCATTTTGTGACCCAATCCATAAAAATAACATCACATGCTGTGCACTTTCAATCGGAAAAAAGAGAAAAATAGTATAATTTGCCGCGAGGGGTATAGTTCTGCTGTGGCCATTTTTTCTATTTGAACTGTAGTGTATCTGGTTTTGTCCACTTACAACACTGAGTTCGTGGCACTAGCATTGGGTACAACGAACCTGGTCGAGTGGGAATTCCTGCTGTGCGAGTGGTCGTCATTTGGGCTCTCAGCATTTAATTTAATTTAATTGTTTGTGAACAGACACGAAGTCCATGGTATGAACACGCACTCTGCAGAACGCAGGTCGTTAAAACAGACAAAACAGCACGTAGTGCAAGGCATTGAACCCGGCGGAATTGTTGTTTCGTCTCGGCTAACAGAGACGACTCTTTTTATGGGAAAAATTTTGATGTAAGCTACAGTACTTTTTAGTAAGTTTTGAAAATCAGACTCAGGGTTACCATTTGGGTTACGGTTTTAGGTTATATGGCAAAGATGATCCGCTAATCCAATGATATAATCCTTGTCATGTGACCAATTCAACCAATCTGGTTCAGCTGATTGCAAAAGAGCTCCAGCATTCAATCAATTGGTAAAATAAAGAAAATATATTTTGTAACTCTGACAGGAGATCACAGTATGAAATATAATAAAAGTATGTAGCTTACAAAAATTACAAACTCAAAGTGTCTTTTAGCAAAGGTTGACTGTATAAAACTTTAGGTAGAATGTTCAAAATTCTAACCAAAAAAATGTAGCTTTAAACACTGAAATAGACCAGGGGTGGCCAACAGGTCGATCGCATCGATCGATTTATCACCGAGTGTCACTTGGTCGACCGCACCTGATTTTGCATTGGATTGACAAGATATCTAAAAAGAACACTTTTCAATAAATGTTCCAGAAAGTGCATAAAAATTATCCATCAGTTGTTTGGTCACGTATCTTCTTTGGTGTCTATTGCAGTGGCTGACCATAGGCTAGCTCGGCAGATTATTGCGTGACAATCATGATTTAGGCGTAACAGACACTTTGCCATCTGTCTGTGCATGAAAGGCGATGGTGCAACTGTATTTGCACATGTGATACTCGACTTTGGCATATGATATTGTATTTGTGACTTATTACCCACCGGTCGATCGCGAGTTGTCAGGAAATTTTCTGGTCGATCCCAGTCGAAAACAAGTTGGCCACCCATGAAAAGCTATTAGCCTACACAACACGCACTTATGCCATTCAGCACAACAAACAAAGTAGCATACCAGCAGTATAAGAACAGCTTACTACTTCCACTTGGCCAGAAAAAATTAACGATAAAGTAACACGAATTACCATTGATTGTGATGAGTGCAGCACATACTGACAATATACTGTAAAAACCAAAGCAAAGAAAGCACTGTCACCATCATTTGTGACATCTTGAATCACTCTCAGGAAAATTTCGTTATAGAGATCAAACCAATATCATGATTCATGTTTCCTTTATTAAAGTTTTAAAACTTTCAGTATCAAACAAATTAAACGTTTCAAAAACAGGAAACTTTGAAATCAATCACAATTTACCTTTTTAGTTTCCTTTATGGTCATCACCTGTCGAAAGGTGTTACATAGTGGATAAAATCGGTCATTATAAAAATTGCAACGGTAGTTGTTTGCTGTTGGTGTGTTTGCAACAAACCTTCCACTGAAGTGCAGGCGTGGCCAGTCGAGATAGGCTGGAAACAAATACAGTGAACGCTTTGAATACAGCCCATGCCAGCCTTGCATTTGGCTAGCGCAGAGAAAGTTGTTGAGAAAAAGCATTCTTCTTGTCACAATGCTGCATGTCCCCTTTGTCAGCAGCTTCTTTTGAACAAGGCTATTTACACAAATGCTGTTTATTTATGTTAAACATATCGAGTAGGGTACTTCTGGTAAACAACTGTTGAGTTCGCGTTGCAATCTCAACATGAAACATTTTCAGACTATAAACACACAGTCAAGAAGAAGACTTTGAAGCTTAATGTCAGTCATTGTGGACAATTGTGATGTGGACAAACATTGGGAAAACAAAGTTTTACAGAAAAATGGACTTTTACTCAAGTGTTCGAAGCTGGAACAAAAAGAAGACGAAGACACTCAGTTCAACCGGAGTGGACATTTGAACTATTTACAATTACAGTGTATCATACATATTTATTGTGTTGTAAAATGGTTAATGGTGCTGAGGAGAGTGACCAAAACCTTAATTATAGCATTTCCAATAATAATTAGTGAATTGCTCCCTATCATAGTAGTGATTTCAACAGATAAAAATAAAAGCGAAAGAATACGCGGAGGAATAATATATTCATTCGAATATGATCCCAGGGAATTATCGTAATAAACATGTGACTTATGACATTCAGACTATTAGATGATCTTGAATGGGGAGGTCCCTATTAAGATTGTCTTGTGTTAAAATTGCCTTAAATGGGAGAGTCCCTAACAAGATTGTCTTAAATATGGGGAGATCCCTATCAAGATTGTCTAAGTTGTTTAAGATAATCTTATATGGGGAATTCTCTACCAGTCACGTGATATAGTACGATACATTGTGTTTTCCTCAGGTCTAGAAAATCTCACTTGATTCAGTCTGCTTCTGACCTCGGTCGGGTAAGCAACTCAGTTGAGCAGTGGGCTGTACCAAGCTCAACACCTAAACCAGCAGTGGGCTGTACCAAGCTGAATTAGTCCAAGTGAGAGTATCAAGGGACTAGATTACCAACCAGGGAATTACAGCCCAGTAGCTTGTTTTATCCCTGATGCTCTGTGATAATTCAGGTCACTCTCTCCTCCATTAAAATGCATTACTAAAACCCTTGAACTCGTGTTATAACCCCTGTTTATGCTATTGTTGTGCATTTAGGATGCATGTAAAAGTAACTGCGCATTTGATCAAAACTATATTAATAAAACCATGAGTGAATACAATACTTTCTTGTATTTAACTGAGTGTGTCGAGCGAAACGGGCGGGTCTGATTTTCTTCATTGTAATTTCGGGCGCGCCTTGAACAGTCTTCGTTAATTAACCAGTGTTCTTGGGAGACTGTTCTAAAACGCAGACACTCACGTGCCTGTAACACGACACTCATCTGCAAGCTAGCAAATTATTCACAACAGAAGTTCTAGAATCTAGAACAGGGGTTCTCAACCTTTTCAAGCGTGTGGCCCAGTTGATAACTAAACAGAGGGTCCGTGGCCCACCTACTGTACAACTTCTCCAATGTGATAATTGTGACATATGCATACAGCAGAAATGAAACCAACTAAAGGCAAAGAACAACTAACACAACGTGCTGTACAATCAAATGCGAAGGCTGACCAAATCGTGGTTAGGAGCATAGATATTCGAGGCTCAGGGAGGTTTGTTGCAGAAGCATAGATATTTGCATGGTTAGAAGCATAGATATTTTACGAAGAGGTCCAACGCCGGAACAGCGGTAGGGCAGGTGGTCAAAAAAGTTGAAAGCAATGGAAACTTATAGAAAACAAAAAATTTGTTACCGAATATGCTTGTTTTTGTTCAGCAGCAATGTTGACCTCAAAAATAATAACAAACATTATAGAAAAACATTGTGAATTTTCTGTGTGGGTGAATAGCTGCAATACATTGTTCAAATCTACCTTCACAAACCGTTACATTACCTGTGATATTGTTATCAAAAGGCACCTTCGCCCCCCGTTTGAAAGGTAAAAGGGCCAGTGCCTCTTACCTCCATCATGTCCCCTTCTCTGGCATTCACGGCGTGACACAGCGACAAAGTGCGCAGCTGTGAAATTCGCAAAGCTCTGAATGTCGAACCACTTCTCTGAATCGAGAGATACCAGCTACGTTGGTTCGGCCACCTGTCCAGAATGCCCTGGGAAAGATTGGCGAGGCAAGTCCTGTTGTCTACACCCACGGGAAAGCGGCCAAGAAGTCGCTCAAGGACCAGGTGGAGTGATTACATATCTGACCCTCCTTGGTCCCGTCTTGGTGTTGAGCCTAGGGTTAGACGGATAGTTGTAAAATTTTTTTATCCGGTTAACGGATATATCCGGATATTTCGTCTTATCGGGATAGTCCAATCCTAGTTGAGCTCGCAGAACTATCTAAAATGCTGTTGGTCATGAGGTATCTCGAGTACTCATAGGGCTGCTGGCCCCGCGACCCTCCCCAGAAGAAAAGTGGGCAGGAAAATGAATATTCCAGGCTCAACACACGATAATGCGCAGATCAAGTCACCTTCCACATTTAAGCCAGCTTCTACACTTACAGTAGATTTCAGGGTAGCAAGAGTCGCCTGTCTGCCTCAAATTGCCCTCAGTAACTGCATGTTGTGCAAAACGTGGTAGGCTATGTGGCAATTTCCATGTTGCAATGATTTCTAACACATAGTTACAAGACAGCGTATTGTAACGTCTGTAACTGAAGAGCTGCCTGCGTTTACGATTAAAACAATAAAACATTCAGCTTTGAAAAAACCTACTCAATTTCAATAATGTCAGGCCGTGGCCCATTGATAAACTTCCGTGGCCCACATGTTGAGAAACCCTGATCTAGAACAAACTTAGACGAAGAAATACTTCTCACTAAAATAGGAAATTTCCGATCATCTTACTAAAAGTAATTAAGCTTAAGTCAACAACCATAGGGAGCAGACACGTTCAGTTTATTCTGGGGTTGTATAGGAGGATTATGGACTTCTGAAAAAATCTGATTTATTCATTTTTTGAAACATTTGATTCAGCCAGTGTTTTCACGCATTCCTGACAGTTTAGCTTCTGAAAGTAGAGAAGGCACTGCGATACAATGCATTAGATGTGAAGGAATCACCATCCTCCTAAATCTCCCGACTCTGTCGGTACATTGTCGGTACTGTTCTTCAGATCAGCTAAATTTTCCGCTTTCATTACTTATAAACTCAACCAGATGTATTAAAACAGAGGGCCCTAGGCTAAACTCATCAACAGATCCAAAACATATAACAACACCGCAGCATGTTTAAGGTTTTAAAATATTCTTGAGTGACCAATTAGTTTTTGTGAGTTTCCAGATATTTATGGGTCTTAGACTTTGGACATTGGAAAGTCAGACCTTGAGTACAGCCTTCCCATTCGTAAAAAGACTGAATCCAAACTTATTTTTAGCTTAATATGCTTTTCGGTTTTTAACACAAAAATTAGCTAATTCAGTGTTTTAGTTTTTATACATTTTTCAAGCTCAGTATTTAGCAGAAAAATCGGATGTGAGGGTGCCATCGTGATCTGCTCAAGACAGCAATAGTCCGACTCGGCGAAAGTTTCGTTTTGTACTAATACAAATCACTTCGATTCTGTACTTTATATCGCAATTACTCTGACTACAGTGTGGTTGTTAAGATCTAATAAATATTGTTTCTTAATTGGTCATTAGACTAGGGCATTTAATACAAAGCAAATTTTAGCAACTCACATGCGAAGCAGCATCTCAGTTAAAATACAAAACAACAATAAATTTGTCTGATCAGTGTAGAGTAGGAAAGTAAGCAGCAAATAACTAAGAAAATTTGTGAAAACTGAAGAAATCAAAACTCGATAACACTAATAATTTCTAAAAATTTCAATAAATTCAGTGATAAGTTTGTGCAAAAAATTCTCGCTGCTTCCAGTTCAAAATAGCTTACACGGACATATAGCAATGTGACACGGCCTGAATTCCTTCGAACGTCCAGGGCACCGTTGCAAAAATCCGTGGCTGCAAATTCGAAACCGTTTCTGAACTCCGAATTCGCACGACGCACTGCATTTGTTCCAATTGCTCCATTTTGACCAAGCTGCAACAATATAACAGGCTAACGTGGGAAATCGTGAGGGCATCAAAGCGATCTACTTTCTTATACATAGTTATATCGGTTCAATCTTCACATCTGATTCTATAGAAATCTCTTTACGATCTCAGTTGATGTTTATGCACCATTAAAGAGGTTTGTTTAAATATTTCAATGTATTTCCAAATTTTTCATAAACGGTTTCACTTCACCCCTTTAAGCCTCCATTGAAGATGGGCAATCGTCACTTCTACCCGCAAAAAACATTTTCCCAAAATTATTGCATAAACTCGGAAGTTGGTTTGATCGTTAATTTCAACGTATTTTTTTTAATGCAAAAGCTTAATTCAAAAGTGCTTTCTAAATATACCTGGTGCATTTCTTGCCTGGATCAAGCTTGGAAAAAACAAGCTATACTGTATAACAAAGATAAAAACGGAAGTGAAATGGCACCTCATCCTGTAGTGTGCTGAAGGCATAGAGCTTTTCCTTATCCTTGCAAAAAGCTAAAACATTGTAAGGCACTCTCTACAATAAAGTTCATACCACAACTTAAAAAAACTCTGAAAAAAGACCCAAATACTTTTGCAAAACTAAAAAAAATTAATATTATGTGTGCAGATCTACAGATATGATTACATGCTCATGCATGAATAGGTCTATACATTCATGCATTGCTACGGCAAACGTTTATAAATCACCAGCCTTAAAACACAAGTATTTTAAAAAAATTCTGGAAAATGCAATTACGAGCAATGTCGCAATCATCCTGTCTTGTACACTATTCACCTCAGATCAGTGGCTTAGGAACACAATTCGCTACCTATGAATCTCCCCGACAATGCTGCTTTTGTAACAGGCTATAACATGGCGATATCAGCTAAATATTAGGGCAATCTTTTCAACCACAAAGCTGATTTGGCTTAGTTCCCCAAGTAAAAATAGAGACATTAGAGTCAACAACATACGAACGAATTTGAAAGCCTCTGTTGAGATGTCCAAAATATCGAGATATCAGCGCAAGATACGCTACGTTTTCGTTGCCTGTGGTGCCACGCTTCGCAAACTACCGTGCTGTGGTTGAATGCAGAAAGGATATTTTGAGATTGTACTGCCCAAAACAGTGAGCCGCAATGTTCTTTCAAGGAAGGCCGCGGAATCATTTCAAAATTTTACAATTTTCTGGCATTTAACTAAAACGTTTCTTGAAAATTAGCCGATTTTCTATGATTTTCTCATATCTCACATTCATATCTCAAATGTTTCTCAAATCTCAATATTTTGTTGTCAATTTGGTGTGTTATCTCATAGTGTACCCTACAAACAATTGTCAGCAAAAGTCGCAAGCTGAAAAAGTTTGGGATGTGCAGGTTTGGTGCAGAGGTGTGTTGCCGGAACTCAAATTTCTGGCTCCGGGTCTGGCGCCAGTTCCAGTCAACTAAAGCTTTGTCTCCAGCTCCGGCTCCAAAATGATTTGGTCGATTCATAACTGAAAACCACTGTATTATTTGTAGAGTTTTATTATTACACCAGCATAGATGAGGGTCGCAAAATGATACATTTCATGGATAGTGAGACGTGTGCAAATAAGTTAAAGAAGCCGTGATCTACACACAAACGAGGAAACTTATGTACACATACGGCAACCCATGCTCGACCCGCAAAAAGTTAACTCGCTTGCCCCACAAACTAGGGCTGTGGATCCAGAAACAAAATTTCAGGTTCGGCTATGTCTTCAGCTGTATCTACCCAAGTGCAGGGTCTTCAGTAACAGAATTTATCATGGTCTTCAATTTATAGCCTGCTCGTTTACTTCCAGCAAAGGACTTGCTCTGTTAATCAACTTGTAATGCCTAATCTCATGCAAGGCTGATGTTTTATTCCTCAAATGAATTAAACCAAGTGCTTTTGACGTTAGTCTGCACCACCACAGAATATACATTGATTTGTTCGCAGGTAGTCATCTGCTTCCCGTTCAAAAACACGCCAGTGAATGTTGCATCTAAAGCGGCTTATCTGGCGGTCTGATTATTACGCACTGCTTGGTGCATGGTAGGGCTGCGCGTCTTAAAGAACAGAATGAATTTGCGTTAATCAGAGACGAAGCAGCAACTTGGGTTTCCGAGCACTCGGTGCAGAACAATGGCTTAACGACTTTCATGCTCAAATATTGCCGATATACGAGTATATCGGCGGAATTTTGCCGTTATAATACATCGGCAACATCGCCATATCAGCCAATTATATATCGGCATGCCGATGCATTAGTCGAGCTCTAAATATAATCATTGCCAGTACGGTTGCGAAAACCTGTTTTCACGATTTATGAATATTATGAAAATTCCAACTGATTTCTATGCTCATTTTATGCTTGCTTTCGCAAATGTGTGCTTTTATTGACATAATTACACCTAATGTTGGATTGCTAGAACTTTTCTCTGCACTGAGATTATTTCGTTGTAGGCTCATCGTATTTAAGCAAATGCAAAGACGAGCTACTATAGTCTGTACACGAAAGTTCCGGCTTAATCTTGTTAACACGATCAACGGTTCTACTTCAGCATGCTTTCTGAAATGCAAACATTTCCAACTATAAACAACAGCAAGCATAATAACCTGCAAAAAGTGAACGTCTATCTGTATATTGAGCGCCAGCATTATCTGAATGTAACCACACGGTAAAAACCCTAATAATGTAGAAATATTTAAAGCATATTGGAAGAACTTGTAGTTGTCAAAAAATTACTGTCAGAAAAATAGATTTTCTAACTATGTTCAAGTTCACTATTGAAGCTATCTTGGATTTAAATTCCATCCTATTTATATCTTTATTTATTTTTATTCTGAGTTTGCACCAACGAGAAATTGCTTTCACTTATCAGATTTGTCAGATTGAAATCAGATTTATAAGTATTTTTCTAACCTATCTCCAACAAAGGAATTTCGTATTTTCTCCATAGCGCTATGTGTATTACATACTTTTCAGTTCAGTTTCGCTGATAGTCGCTCTTTCTAATCCTTTCCGTAGTGTCACGTGTGGTCTGCGGCGCCCACTTTACTTCCTTGCGCCCTGGCGCCACGCTGCTATTTTCGTAGTGAACCTGCATTGGTGGTGAGTCATGGAAGCACCGCGCGTGAACCGCTTCCTTGCACCCACCAATTTAAAACGAAGATCTCGAGGCTGGACGTGACGCAAGTACTGCTTTTCACGTCTTCGGTATGCCCCAACGGCTATCGAACCATGCCTATACCAGCTTCGTTGGCGCGTGTTCAATCGACTGTGCCAATTTTAACCGATTTATTACATGCTGTTCCCATTAAAGAACTTTTTATAATGTGTACAATGGATGAGAATTTTTTGAGGTTGAGGCGAAAAAATAGAGGGGAAAAATTTTAGTGGAAGCACTTTACTCGATTTAATTTCAAGCAAAAATAAAATTTTGAACAAGTTTAACCAACGTTTCTTCTACACAAGTTCAACACCGCTCACATGCGAACACATATTGCCAAAAAATTTGTACAAAAACATCATTAGCGTTTGGCTGCTAACTTGTAGCTAACGTTGAAAATGAACAACTAATAAGGAAACCACTTAAACTGGTGCCTTAATCTACAGTAATTCCAAGCTTTGGTAAAAACAGTGTCATAAACGTACAACTTCTTTAACTCAAACCAGCCTGCTCTTAGGTAGCATTACTGATGCACCACGTTTACCGGCATTTGCTTTCAAGCAATAGTGCGCGTTGCTTCGATTCGGTTCTTCTATTTGCTGATTCGCTATGGAGCTTACCAGGAAGCTCTCAACACCTATAAATAAGATTGTTGTTTTTTAATTCCGTATCTGAATAAATCAAATATAACTTTGGTGCTTTCTTTAAATTTTCCTGCTTGTCGGAGTCACACAAAGGTTTGGAAAGCGAAAGCCAATCAGCATCCACTGTCATTGCTGCCAACTCGATATGGTAACGTTTCACATAATGCCATAAACCAGAGAACCTCGAACCTTCTTTAATTCTAACTCAAACCAGTATATACAGTTCACAGAAGTGTTTGCCATTCTCGTTGCAAACTAGATTTATGTTGTTTGAAAACGTTTGGGAATCACTTATTGCATAAAATCCGTCAAAACACACCACTTGTTTGTCACCGGGCATCGCTTTTTTCTTCGATGTTCATTTTTTTCAGGTTGAGATTCCGCATTTACACAAGAGGTGGTGGTGATTGTATTTATGAACACCAATCAACGACGCATTTTATTACAACGTATTCTCTCAAGCTATAATCAGATGTTGCACTCGATTTCTTTTAATCCCATCCCAAGCAAAGCCGAGGTTTTTCGCAGGAAACAGTAGCACATGTTCAGAATCGATTCGTCTCAAGCCGTCTTACAATGATCTGTTATTTCAATTCAATCCGTGGTAAACAATTTCGCACTTTCTACGGCGCACTGCTGGGAAGCTTGCTCAAGGACCACCTTGTGAGCTTATTATTTAATAGCTAGCACAGTGGTTCCCAACCTTTTTGATTACATTCCTCCCTTTGCTCATTTTGGAACTTCTCATTCCTCCCCTACTACACAAACTTTTTTTCATTCCTCCCCTATTACACGAGTCTACGAGAATTTGATCTATGGATATATTCTTTCTCGCCTGCCGTTTACCTG
>Ga0210059_1000122_pt1 | contig 71363 bp, 49 predicted proteins | sample Ectturendosymbi2_FD_188042 | JGI IMG/M metagenome (GOLD analysis project Ga0210059, IMG submission 188042) | Ecteinascidia turbinata endosymbiont from Florida, USA - Sample 2 (SPAdes) (version 2) | ecosystem: Host-associated > Tunicates > Ascidians > Unclassified | place: Key West, Florida... | reverse complement strand
GTCAATTGTTTTTCCACAAATTAAGTGCTTTTCTTGACTATTCTAATCACAAGCAATTTTTCCTTTACAAGGCTTTTGCTTCCATAACTTCAGCCCCCCCCTTAGAAAAATCCTGGCTGCGCCCCTGTTCACGTCAACTGGATTAGCTTTTTTATGTAAACAGTTGCAAAAGTGTTACTTGTAAAAGTGGTTCAGGTGCGACCGTGCGACTTAGCGCGTCTCTGTCATAAACATTTACATAGAGCTACCATAGTTTCATCAATTTTCACCAGCAAAATGGAGGACAATTTAAAACTGTCGCTTAGTTGATTGTATTACTCTTAACAAGTCAAATAACAAATATTGATAAGTTTTAAGCATTGAAAGAAGGTTTCCAGTGCGGGCGATGCTTCAATAAAAACATACAAAACAAAATCCTCGTGTATTTATCCATTGTCCTGTTTAGCACATGAATATTTTCAGTTTCCCTAAATTTCTAATGTAGAATAACGTTTAACAATATTATGAAACTGCTTTCATTAAATGAAAGATGTTTCGAATTGCACACTGACCCAACCAGGGACCGAGCTTGCAAGAAAACTTTGGGAGGACAAATAATTGCGTTTCGATAACGTTACCGTGCCCACTCAACCGTAGTACGACAATTTTAGTAAAATTGGCAAAATGGGAGACAAATTATAGAAATAGTATATTTTGGAGACTATGGCCCAAGTGCTCCCCATGGTGTTATGGCAGTTGCATAGAACTGTGCTAGTATTTGACAATGATGCCTAGATATTTTCTTCCTTACTAAGTACACAAAACATTAGTATTAAAACTTGAAGAATTCTTTCCCAAAGTAGATAAAACAAACACATCATTTCAATTGTTCTTTAAAAAACAGGAATACATAAGGTAGAATTTATGGACATGCATTTCTAAGATTCAATTGATTGGCAGTTATATTATGCATTTATAATTAATGAACATGTATCTCTGAGATTCCACGAACTGGCATGGCTGGATGCGCCCTACAATGGCCCAAAATTACGCCTAAATCATACCTTTGTTTGTCATGTACATCGGGATAGTATTTATATTTTTCCAAACACACGTCACGTTGCATCATTGGACCTAATAAATTTCTTGGTAATATTTTGACAGGATAATTCACTTAATATATCCCGATTTACATGACAAATAACGACTGGATTTAGGTGTACTTGGTTCATGGTAGAAATCTGTACAACTAGATTATCTTTTATCACAAAAATTTGTGGGGGAACAAAAAACATTGTGTCCCCCCTTGTCCAACAGTTGGGGGGACATATCCTCCCGATCCCCTCATACTCGGTCCCTGGACCCAACTAAATAGCTTTATGTTCGTTTGCGGCATTGTAGTTGCCTCAAAGAGATACATTCCACATTAGCGTAATCAGACATAACGCTGAAGTAAAACTGAACAATCTTAACTATTCGCTGAAGCGTTCAATGTTATTGCAAGTTACAAAATATTTTGCCCATCTTTCATATGCCATCATTTTACAGTAAATTGCATTTATTTGGTGGTCCTTTTGCACGAACTTACACAAGCTTTAATATTGGCAAAAAAACAGTTTAGCTTCACCAGTAGCAACGTTTTTCTCAAGCAGATACTTTATGGTTAAACGTTTTCCTAATTACTTGTTTGCAAAGCAGCTTCTAGTCAAAGCATTTAAATGCAGCAAGTAACGCGATCCATTTATCCACATATGCAACACAAGATTTGTACAATGCAGACACATTAACAAAAATAAATTACAGTCATGATCCTTGCCGTGTTCTCTGAGTTTTCTTAGTGCTGATTTACTGTAACTTGGTTTAATATGTAGTACATCTGATTCTCTCTCTTAAGTCGTTGACGTAACAGTGGCGAGCCACGATAAAACCTCAACAATTGATGTTGTTGATTTCTCCACATTATGAACTTGCTCATCAAAAACAGTTGCACATGATCAAATTACAAATTTGTTAACGTCTTGAGTAGATTTCGCTCAGAGAGTTTTCAAAAAAAAACGATTCAGACCGACAGTTGGCTTGTCGATGGACATAAAGAATCGTTGTATCGATGGGTACATTTGAAGCATTTTGGAAAGCTACGGTAAAGTGAAAGCTATCTGGTTACGCTAAGAGAAAGGAGTTTTTGGCACTCGGTATCCACAAAGTCACAATGGTTTATTCACTCCTGTGCGCATTGTGGAAATGCAAACACATGTCATGTACTCGGTGGCAAAATCATTTCGTCCTTTTCTGAAAAAAGGGATGCTTCTGACGTAGTTCTTCATTAAACCGCAATTTTCTTTGTGGCATTACTGATTAGCCACCAACCATCAGTAAAGCCTGTACAGTATAACGGAATCAGCAGTCCGCACTCTAATATGTCCATGTCATTGAAATACTGAGAAAGGATTTACCACTGTTTTGTAACGACTAATGGGAAAACATTCGCGCCTTCCCAGATGTAAAATCGTATCTTGTTGCAGATCGTATTTTGTTGCAGTTGAGTAGTTTACATAACATAAATACAATTTGTTATAGTTGAGTAAAATAAGTAATGCAGGAAAGGAGAACATTTTGACAGTTTTAAATGTTCTCGAAGGACAATTATTTTTCATGAAAATGGAGGATATGTTCTTCAAAAAGAGGACGTACTGTAGCCCTAGTTAATTACATCACAGTAATTTGTATTGTCAGGTAATAGAATTCGGTAGAGGCAGATATGGCCACCAAACAGGCGTGTGCACTGAACTACTTCAAAAGTTAGTCAGCAATAACCAGAAAGCCGTCAGATTGAAGAAGAAATTTTAAAAACACAAGAGGTTAGAAGCGACAATTGTGATAAAAATGCCACCAAGTGGATGGCGAATGCTGCAAATTTAAATAGAGAATGCCACAGAGCTTTCGCAGTAGAACATGGTTTGTTTGTTGAAAATGAAATGACATGATGACGACAAGAGAAGCATGCTCCTTCAAGAGTTGTTGGTTGCCTGAGAAACAGCACATGTTTCCAGGCGTTATTCAGGGCAGGACAAAGCATTGTTTTAGAAGAGATTACTTGGACATGCATAGCTTGTAGTTTAGCCGGAGTCACTGAAGCCAGGCAGCTTCCTTTAAATAATAATGCGTTATAACTAGGGCAACCAATTTTTTGACCTAAAAACGTATAATTTTGACTTTGTAATTTGCACATTTTGATTTTATTTTGACCTATAAATTGTCTGCGTTTGCAACTGCAAAAAAATTCAGCCTTAGATGTTGAGGTTAATCCAGAAGCATATTCATGCACTCTAACCTTCTAAATTTTAAAAAATTTGGTTGTTTAACTTTGGGGATGATATATTGATAAGTATATTAATAACTACAGTAGAGTCAAACCTGAGAACATCATAAAGTTGAAATACTACAGTATATGCATAAAGGATTGAGCATTTACCAAAACAAGTGGCCTACTGTAAGACCACATTTCTTGCCTACCACTCCTATCCTACGTCATATTCAATCGTCCAGTAGTGGGCAGAACAACATTATTACGTCAGAAGTCGCAACAAACCTATTATTACTACAGAATTGCAACTAAACGTACAAAAACATATCACTATCTGTTGTTGCAGTTTCAATAAAATATCGACAAGGAGAAAGCACTATGCTGCAAGAAAATTTTGACCTTACGATAAATTTTGACCCAATGATAAATTTTGACTTTTTTTGACCTAATAACTTGGGATTCCCTCATAGTATGAGCGTGAAATTTGGTTTGTGGATGTTTCATAAATTTAAGAAACAGCAGAAAATTTTTGACTGAATTGACTTTTGTTTGCCCTAGTTATAACAGTATGTAGTGTGCACTGAGTTAACTACGATATACGAGTGCAAAAACGTTTCGTAAACGCCAAAAACTTTTCTTAATTCACACGTAAAAAAACACGTTACAATCATTTTGACCCCTCTTGAAAATTTCAGTTGATTGCCGCCCTGCATGGGGTTGTAGTGGACAATAAAAAAGTTTTCATTGTAATTAATTTGTTGTCCTCTTTAAAAAACAAGCATAAACTTATGCCGGTTCAGCAGCAAGTAACATTCATATATTGGGTCAAGATATTTGAGCCAAAGCACTGCAATGGTTTAATACCATGCTGATTTTCTGATTCATACAATTGTGTTTGATGCAGTACATTAACTGATCGTAGTTAATTATAGCATGTAAATATATGCCAATTTTTATATCAAGCTTGCAGACACAAGGTTAGCCTTAACGCTATGATTAATTTTCCAGTTAATCACAGTTTTGTCATGATCAATCCTCTTTTTTTAAGACCAGTGCTGCACAATTCTTCGAACCTTTGTACCAATGTGATCTCAGTAGCAAACTAAAACACCATATATCATTCCACTGTAAATCTGAATTCATGAATAAAAATCAGTGACAATGCGGTAGACAAAAGTGCAGTAGAATTTTCTTATACAACGTCACTTCAATGGGACCTGCGAAAAAGCGTCGGTATAGGCCAGCTATGTCCAAACCGCGACCCAGTCGAAGATTATGTGCGGCCCAATTTAGTTTTTCGCTGTAGTAAAAGTATCCCACATACTGATAACTTTTCCTCATTTTGATAATCTTGAATTTGACATTTTTGCTGCAGGTGGTCCTCAGTGCCACTTTATCAATTCTGTTACCATTGCAGTTACGATTCGAACACTTTCAGGACATTACTTTTAGCTGAATTAAGTTTCCTAAGATCAAAGCAAGCCATTCAATGTGTGACCCTCATTAATATGTTATTCAATGTGCGGCCCTGGTTGAGATTGCGACATCATTTTTGGCCCAGTAAGCCATTTGAGTTGGACATAGCTGGCAGAGGCGAACTATCGTTATGGTCGCACTAAGATGCATCATTCTTAAAATGGTGTTTTAGTTCTATGACAGAGCCTGACAAGGGAAAGGTTAAAAGTGTTCATTGATTACAACAGGATTGCCCCTTACCGTCTCGTGCTTTCGCGAATCTCTGATCAGAACAGTCAGAAATTATTTTGTCTTTCTTTGTTAAATCTGGAACTCTTGGGATAACGAAATTTGTTGCAAGTTTTGCCACTTCCGTACCATTTTCGCTATTGAGCGAAACAACGTTGTCATGCTTTTCCATACTGGGATTATGTTTTTTGTTCGATACTTTTTACACACTGTTCTGTCAAGACTTTCGATGAAACTGACTACAAACGCAACCAATCATACAATGCAAAAAGACAAATCATGTAGCGATGTGCCTCGGCAGCTGCTGATGGCGCAATCTGATGCCATTGTTTGATTACAATCGTCACGACGCAACGATTGGTGGCTTGACGTCTCTGCGTTTCTAGACGGTCATGAAGGATTGGTATGGCGGCTCGACAAAGCCGAGCCTGCATTTTAAACCATACAGGGTTAGGAACGTGGCCTTTTTGCGGCCAAGGTGCGAAAATTTGGCGGTATGCAAAAGTGGTTTGGCCGCAAATATTATGTTTGGCGTTTTTTGAGTATTTCTTAAAATTTCCCAAATTACGCCGAATTTGCATGTAGTACCACATTCCGGAATTAAACACTCGAAATGTCTCTACCTGCACTCTCACAAGTACGCTCCCCTTCCTGACAGTTGAAATTACCCAGTAACACTCCAAACTCAGAGAATGGAGGTATTTAACGACGCATAATCAACATTGTAAGGTAATCGATCCATCGAACTTCTAAACTGCAGTCTATTCCCTGAACGCGTTAACTAGTCGTAGCTTACGCTGATTCGCTGAGAAGTATCGCAAATTGATGGTAGGATGTTGGGCCCGGTGAGATCAGTCGACTGGTCGTGGTATAGTGCCATACGTGGTCTCTAAGATCAAACATGGTACAGTATATATGCAGGGCTACCATACCGTCCTTATTTCTAGGATTTGTTCTTATTTTGCAATACTAGGTCTTAGAAAACATTAATGTCCTTATTTCTTGGAAATGTCCTTATTTGTGACTTGCGTCCTTATTTTTTCTTATTTTCTATAGCATAAAAATTTTAAATAAGCAATATCTGATAGACACACAGACCATTTCTATCTCATCGCAAACATTCTGTAATCAAGCTTCTTTTCTATCATGAAAGTAATATAATCATGCACCACAGAGACGTAACGCACTATCAGGTATTTTCAGCACTGTAAGCTGTCTACTGTGGTTAGGATTCTTCGGAAAGCTGGTTTTGTAGCGAAGGTTTAGTATTTACTTGATGCAAGAAACAAGCAAGCGAAAAAAGCGTTTTCCGTGACTATTCCAAGAAGGAAGTCAAGAATAGGACATTGCTGAAGCAAATCGTTCCTGGAGATAAATGGGCAAACATATGATCTAACATTAGTCGTGCAAAAAGAAATAATTGTTTTCTTTTCAGGTAATAAAATTAAATTTTCCTCAGCCGTCCTTATTTTTGATTCTAGATCGATGGTAGCCCTCTATATAGGATATTTAGACCAGGCCTTTGCGATGGCTTCATTGAATTGTGCTAACGAAAATATTTATTTGTAAGAATAAACGAAAACGTTTGGCCATAAGCACGAAGGTTTGGCCGTTTATGAGAGCTCACCTGGCCATTGTGCTGATAAAGTATTTACCAACCTTGCTTCAAACTGCAAAGAAAACTTGCAGCTGTCGTTGTAAACGAACAAAATACTTTGCGAGGACCGAATAAAGCGTCGCCAACGAAGTGACGTTACAGCCGAAGTCGTTATAGGAGAGATGTAAGTCGGCCCGGGCTTTCGGGTTGAGTTTAAGTTTGAAAAAATGTTGCGGGCCGATTTCGAGCCTACATATCAATTTAATATATATTCAAAGCAACGATTTTCTTTGTTGGTAACGTATATTTATTGATCAGTGGATCTTTTTCACAGCCTCCTCAATTCTGAGCACTTTCAACATCTGGGCAGTATTTCAATTTTAGCTAATTCCAAACTTACCTGCAAAAACGCTCAGTTTAAAACATTTTTTAAAAGCCAATCACTGAAAGTTGTTGCTGGTGTATTGAAGACCGTCACTTTACAAACAAAACTTAGAAATTGTTTGAAACAAACGTCCATTGAAATTTCTCAACTCGCATGCAAGGAATGCCTCGGTTTGCTCAATTTGTTGAACTAACCAACAGCCCGACAAGCACATGAGGCAATTTTCAATGATCATAGGTTGTAAAGAAGACGGCTGAGACTCATTTTAATGAAACAAAACATGTGCAATTCGTTTACATTTGATAATTTCTATTATTAATACGTTTGTACGAATGACGTTCGGAATGCGAGCATTTGCAAAATGATGTGAGATAGTTGTGTATTAGGTTTTCTCTGTGAAAAGTCCCCATGGGCTGACCCCCTTTCATCCGTAGGAAAGCAGATTATTTCAGATTCATGGAAATACGGTGCAATTTTCCCTTATTTTAAAACTATGTCTCTCTAACATACTCTGAGAAATGATACCAATCAAAACTAATATCATTTCTCGCGTTGTGACCTCAAGTAAAAAACTCCAACCTGTTGTATAACGCACTTATTGCAATTACATTTTTTAATCTGCGTCTTTTCATTAACGACTATGTATTGATAAATATGGCAACAACACGCCATTGAAGACATACACAAAGTTTGTGTTGAAGAATTAGTTCAAAAAAAGTTTCACATCTCTTTTCTTTCTTGTCATTAGAGGAAACTCATTTTAGTAATGTTAAACTCTCGGGCTTCTTGGTAAGCCCTTAATGACAGAAAAAAGTTAACTTTTGAGCATGCTCTTATACAAAGTGTCCGCATTAAAAACCAAATACAGTAATAAAACACCACGTTGATTTAGAATAGGAAAATAGCACTACTTGCTGCATCCAACACATTATGCTTGTTATTACAGTATAACGGTTTCCTTACCTCAGATGTATCCCATGGCGTTGAAGGGATTGTCCCTTGAGCTCGATTTTGCCAGGTGATGCTGTTAAAAAATGAGTCGTTACTGAAAAGTTCTTAACGTGAAATAACAAAAGTATGCTCTAACCATTGATTGGTAAGAAGGAAAAAGGTAACAACCTTAAGGATGGCACCAAGTGGCAACAGATGCTTTTTCCTTCAAAATACATGAAAGTGTAGGCATTTCAGCTCCAGTAAACAAGAACTAAAAGTAAAACCAAAACGTCTTTCAAAAGAGCACTTTTTAAAATAGATTATAAAATCCAACCAGCAAATTTTAAAAGGAAAGTGCTCTAAAAATCAACGCTTTTAGAGGCTCTACGTAATTTTGGAAGAAAAAATTTAATCATCCCCTCTGTATCTCAAATTCACAGCCTTGTCAACAATGGGTATTAGTTTACTTGGTTGATAAATCATAGCATCTGAGGATCACATGGAGAAGAATTCAGAAACAGCGCATAATTTTCCATTAAAATAATTTTATGATCAGAGGCCCCAAGTAAAGGAACCTTAGCTTTTGGTTATATGACAGAGCTCACTAAAAGTAATAACGCCTCCACAAACCTAGTTTGAAGTTTATTTACGGCAAAATACTTGCTCGCACAAAAAGGTTTTTGTTGTCAGCATAGTGATAGTAACAAAAGAAACATTAGATACTTTTTTAAGGACAGCCACCTGTAAATTTTATTTTCATACACCAAATCATTTTGAAACCTGAGAAAAACTCGTTAAAATACGTTGAAGCATGTTTCACGCACTGTTACTGCAAAATCACAATATTGCGGATCACGGCCTTCCAGCAAGGAAAGCAAATATTTTGGTGAATAAGATACCTACATAATGATTTTTTGTAAACACATGCTCTGTTTATTATAAAAACAATTAACTCCAACGGCAAAGATATGAAAAAATTCTGATAAAGCGTGCAATTCACCTTTCTGCTTCACTCACTGCGCGCTCCTGGTAAATACGGGATAATGATGAGTGATGGCCATCGAAGAATGGAGTTCCAACAGCCATGCCGTTGCCTATTACAAACACCAAACGAAGAAAATAATGAGTAAGTGGTGCTTGGATGCCAATACGAACAATCTAATTTAAGTGACATATTATAATAAAAAATTGCATAAAAAAAATTAAACCACAGTAAAAGTAAGGGAAAGTAATGCTGCTCGATTTGTTTATGAGTACTGTGCAATCAGTAACGGCAATTAATGCTGTTAAAGTTTTGAATGTAAGGTCTTATAGAGGAAATATGCGGTTAAGGCGTTTCAATTTCAAGTCATAGTCGCAGTAGTGCTAACAAAAAATTATTAAGCAAAGCTTTCCCTTTTTTAAAGTTCAAGCGTTGCACTATATGAGATAAGCGATGCTGCTTTTCATCAGTTGCAATTTTCAGAAAGAACAGTATTGCAGTTACAGTCAACCTAAACGCTGCCCATGGCTTTTTGCACAAGCATTGAAAATTACCAAACTGTGGAATTACTTTCTGAAGAAGACATGGCTTCTTCGCAGTTTTTTTTTACAGGTGTGACGTTGGCAACCGTTAAGACATTTTGAGAGACCATCTGAATAACGAGATTGCCAAAAAGCGAGGTTTTAGTGTATTTTGGTGGTGGTTATGCATCGAGCTTCTGCTGTATTTTGAGACTGTTGAAAAGCTTTGAGAGACGGTTTCGGTCACTCAAAAAACCTACAAAACATTGCTTGTGCGAACGGGCCCAAGTTAATGTCACTTCTATCTTCGTGGTTCCTTGTTACGGGATTCAGAAACTGTAATATATTATACTTCAACAATATTGTTTCGCAACCCAGTCATGTAAAGTTTTAAGCAAGTCGTGTGGGCGTTAGGTGGTCGACGAATTTGCAGTTGAAACAACAAAGAAAATATCATGTTGTTCTCGTTACTTTACTTTTTTTTGATATTGCGGGAAAATTGAATGCTCCAAAGAATATTGGTTTGCAAATATGCATTTATCTGCATAGTCGGCCAGGGGAAAGAAAAACTCTATCAGAAAGCATTGAGAGCTTACTCCTTGGAGCAGCGGTCTACAAGACAATTTTTTGATGGTAATGAGCTATAGCAAGCTCCATCAACAACAAACGAAGGTTGAAAATCAAAGCATTTTTTGTTGACCGCCTAAGGATTTGACACAATTGCCGACAGGCCCATCATCAAATTATTTGTTTAAAGTAGCATATCAAAATGTATCCCAGACGCAGCCAACTACTGTTAAACGTGATAAACTGCTCTGTTAGAAATTCTTGCTTGTATGTTCTGACGTAAAATTATTTCGTATGCCCGGATTGCTATTGAGCAACAACTCAAGTTTTCCTTGCACACCGTTGCAAGCACCGGCCCCTAGCAACTGTAGCGGATAACACCTACCACAGCTTGAAAACAGCTGAAAGCAGCACTGAATCACTGCTGCTGTTTGAAAAGATATATTGGCGTTATCAACCTGTCCTTCGCATCATTTAATGCAGTGGTTCCCAACCGGGGGCCCCCGGGGGTGTGTTGGTGTATGACCTTTGTTTGAGCAAGATGAAAGCATCCGGTACTACTTCAAAAAACATACAGAAAATTAGTATTATCCCGCCCTTAGGAGCGCTTGTTGTACACAATTTCATTCATCAGACATTTTGATTGCTATGTGAGGTAAGTTTGTAAATTTGAATTGGCTTGCTGCCATTCTGGCTCCTTGAACAACCGTGGTTTAGCTAAGGAACACTTTGCTTTTTTGCACAACTCAAATGTTTATGAAATATCAACAATCATGGCAAATTATTTTTTCCAAAGTAAGTAATTCCCGAGTAGGTTTCACCTACGTCTAAACTTCTGCTTTTAAAACGTATAATTTAACTGGATTTAGATCGTTACTTATTGCCTTGTTTTTTTTATACAAATTTACAACACTTTTAAATTTCACTTCACATCAATGGTACTTTACAGTTTATGACTGTCTCTTATAATCCAAATATCAACTAAAAAATCTGAACTTTCTAGCTACCAAAAACCCACCAAAACACATTTACACCAAAAAATAAAAAACAAGGCGGATTTTTTAACTAAAATGAAAAGAATGAGGTTTGAAAAATAATCTTTGTGGACAGTTGTTTAAACATTTTTTCAAAGGCAGCTTAAATAGTAAAATTCCTCCACCCAGCCTACTCAAACTTATTTTTTTCAAGCAGAGCCTAAAATCATTGAGTTCTCGTCTTTTTGTTTGTCTCAAATTGAAGCAGTCCTTGAACTTGTGGCTGACTATCGGAACAAATTTTGACCATATTTTCACCTCCACGGCAATTGCTGTTGTTTTGAGGACTTTCCTGCATGCCATTCAATAATATGTGCTCATCTACTCTCTGTGCATTCAGGTCCATGTTTCTGCTTGAACATAGGAAAACTGTCATGTTCTTTAGAACTCCTGAAATTGCAATGAGTCTGTATTGATATTATAAACAAAACGCTTTGCCTTGCGGATACCAGCAATCCTTAATTAAACGCGACCTGAACTTATCACAGTGCGTATTTTCCAATTGTCACAACCATAGGAGCGGTTATGGTGTGCGACGAAACTCACTTCTGGAGCCGCCTCCTTAGCTCACGTTTTGTCCCTTTGTCCTTTACCGCCACCCTGCGCCATATGGCACACGTAATTTATCCTCTTAGATGACACAACCTTCCGTTAAAGCAGAGGTGGGGAACCTATTAACTATGACGGGGTGCATGAATTGTGGAATATCGTTAGCGGGACGCAAAAAGTAATTAAATAAATCTTAAATTTCTGCTTTTATCTTCCAAAGGAAAAAGAAGAAAAAGCTACGTCAACGACCGAGTGACTTCTCTTGACTTACTGTTTACGTGTCTGCTTGTCATGGAGTTTCGTTTGACGCGATGCTCTGTTCTAACTTCTGTGACAAAACGTTCTAATGCAGGCAATACTAAATAATCACGCGGGCCACATTTGGCGCGCAGGCCGCAGGTTCCCACCTCTTGCATTAAAGGGATAAGCCCAGAAAGAATGTGAACACAACCACCATCCCAATCCTTTAACGCCCACGCGGGCCACTATAGTGGCCGGCACTCTTTTGGCCATAATTCGCCAGCTCCTGCAGCTAGAGAAGTGTTCAAACCCTCTACGGATTCAGCAAGTCTAGTAGTTCCGAGTCAAAAAAAAAATTTCAGTTTTGGGTTTGGGGTTCTCTTGGGGGGACTTCACAAATGGGTGTGTGTCAGCGTAGCGTTTTTATGGCCTACTTTACCCGGCCCTGGACGCCCATCGAATAGGCCCACATTTTGGCCCTAATATTTTTACGAAACTAGGCTATCCTACGAGTATTCAGAGCCCTTGATTGACTTTCTAGCATATCTGGATCCAAAATTATGACAAAAAACAAAAAATTAGTCAAAATTCCTACCCCTTCAAACACTAACCTGGGGTGGAAAACACCCCTTGTGTAAATGGCCATAACTCGCTGTTAGAATAGGCTAGAGAGCTGTTCAAACCCTCTAAAAATTCGTGAAGACTAGTAGTTTAGACTGGAAACAAAAAAATTTCAGCTTGAGATCTCGGGTTTTCTGGTGATGTTTACATATTGAGTGGATGTTTATGCATATGTGCTTACATTTGGATAATGTCATCACATCCGGGGAGCCGAACAATTCCTCAGATTTTGTGACTCAAAAGTTTTTTTGGATTCTAGGCTACAATATGAGTCTATAGGGTTTGATGGACTTTCTAGCATTTCTGGTTCAAAAGTTATGGCCAAACTTCCGGATTTTAATTAAGGAAATCCCCTGAAATTACTCAGCCATGTCCTCAATGATTTGGGGTCTTCTGGCCCTAACTTGGGCACCAGAAAAGCTGGGAAGTCGATCTAGGCCTTTACAGCTTCATATTCCAGCCTAGAATACAACCAAATAATGAGCCAAAATTCTGGCCCTTTGTCCTGGAGATGATGTCATAATAGAAGAACCAAAAAGTAGCCAAACCTTCCATTTTTCTAACCCCACCAATCGAAAAGCCCGCTCCCAAATCTCAAACGTTTTTTTTTCAGTGCAAACTAGAAGACTTCAAATCTTTCGAAGGCTCGAATTGCTCGCTAGCATATTCTAGCGACGATCTATCGCGAGCTACAATAGCCGCTAGTGGGCAACTCATGCATTCTCTGATTTTGGGTGTGAAATGGCGTTTTTGGACCATAACTTTCGTTCAAGACATGCTAGAAGGTCAATCAAGGGCTCTATCGACGCGGCAGATCATGTAGTTTCCCAAAAAAGTTTACTCCAAAGTTTTGGCCTATGGGATTGGCGTCCAGGGGCAGTCAAAATTGGTCAAAAATCTAAAAACACCCCCATTTTGCGAGCTCCTCCCAAGCGAACCCCTCACCCAAATAAAAAAAAAATTTTAATGGAACCTAGAAGACATGTCGCATGCGTTGAGGGTTTGAACAGCTCTCTCTAGCCATAGTGGCTGGCGAGTGATAACGAAAAAATTCCGGCCACAATCGTGGCCCGCGCCCTGCGCCATGTTTAGAAAATGATTTATTTCCTCATGTGACATAAATGCTGGTTTAGTTTGAAGGACACGTTCAGAAAGAATGTGATCACAAATTTCGTGTGAACAAAATGTGACAATCAATTAAATCATCAACAAAAAGCAAATCAATAACAGTTGGCAATGTTTTGAAACAGTGACAAGCTTTACCAAAGCTGTAGTAAACAACTTGCACAAATCACTTCTTGGTTTTGTTGAAAAGCTTTATCGGCATACTTTGTTTAAATGTGACCAACTAGTATTCTGAAAATGTGTTTAGTGCCCAAAATGTGATATCTCAGAAGCCAAAAAACTACGCTTTTGGCGGTTCATCATAAGTAGCATTGAAGAGTGCACTTCTCACATTTTTCCAAATAATCTTTGATGTTGTGCTATTTCTTGGTTATCCTAAGTTTGGATTGAACACAATTTTTTCAGAGTTGAGATTGAGATGCTCCATTGGCGGAGATTGGCCGAACAGCAGCTCTGCATCATAAGTAAAAACCTTTTGCCAAAAACAGTATAATTTTCTTTCATCACGAAACAACAACTTTCGAAAAGGTTCAATTATTTTGAAATTTACAATCGCTTTTGCTGAAATGGTAATCACTACCTTTCAAAACAGTAACTTGAGTGAATTGTATTTCTCCCTATCGAAACCTACAGTATGTCTCTTGGTCTTTCATGCAGTGAGGTTCATGTTTGCCAAAGTACTGTAGGTCATGGAAATATTTTTGGAATCATTTGGCTGCAGCACAACGTTTCCGAACGTAATACTTATTATAACGAGTAAGAAAGAATTGAAATGTTTTGTTGATATAAAAGCAAACGTAAAGGTAAAACACTTACCTGGAAAATGCTACCGTTAAACTAACATATAAAAAAACGTGAACTTTGGGGCAATTTTGGATAACAATGTTCTGGGTTACAATTTTGGGTGCTAAAATGTTACCCCAAATTGTCAAAATGCCTAAAGTGTTTTTGAAAGCAACGTTTTCAATTTGTGTACGGTTTTTGGCTAAATACTTGATTTATTATCAAGCCTTTTATGAATTACTAGTTGACCAATACACTTCTATGTCAATGTTCGTATGTCAGTCAATAGCATTGCATTCAAAATCTGTTTTTGATAGCAGATTGTGGTATAGTTCACCAAACGGAAAACCACATGATAGACAAAAGTTATTATCTGCAGAAACAGAAAAAAGGTTATGATTTTGTGCAATGATAATAAGTAATGTACTCAAGGCGTCTAACCCATACGCAAAAATGTAGTGTTCAGCACCCTTTTAACGCCCACACCGGCCACTACAGTGACCGGTAAACATTTGATCAGTCATAACTCCTGAACGTATCGGGCTAGAAAGTCAGTGAAAGCATCCCTGGATCCACGAAACAGCAAGGAATCGAATGAGAATGACATACCTTTGCATGTGAAATTTTTGGGAAAAATGTATATTTGTACATTTCCCGTAAGCTACTGAAATTTTAGCAAAATCCAGAGTAAATGTGATAGAAGGCACACTGTCTAGCCGATCCGATCCGGTTTTTGCGCTTCGCCGACTGCCGGAATCCTCGAAAACAGGATCCTTCCAAAATAAGTCGATTTGGGCCGTTTTGGGAGGGACAATTTGGGGGTACATACTTAATGGAGCAGAAGAGAACCCGAAAAAATACACGCACTTAGTGATTTATTGAGTAAAATGCAGTTACCGATATCAATGCATTCTCTTATTACAACAATGTACAACAAATTGCTCTGTTGAAAATAACAGCAGTGAAAATTCGTATCTGCTGAAGATTGACATAACTGTTATAATGGTTGATATTCTAACAATGCTGTAACTGAACTTATTGGCAATTTTATTTTGTGTTTGTTTCGTATCTTTATTTTTGTTCGTTCAAACAAACCTTTTCTGAAAATTTTCGCTTTTCAAAAGAAATCAAGAATTTCGGGAGGTAGTCGTTCACATTTCCATTTCTCCAATGCATCCATTGAAACGATGAGAAGTTGTCCTTGTCGTTTTTTGTTGATAATCCGTATACAAAACATGTTTTTCTGAATGCCGTATTTTTCTGAAGTAGTCTACACATTTCAAACACACTCTCGTCTCTATAAACCTAAAACCTCCAGGCTGCGATTAAGACGAAATGTTAACGTCCACCATTCTTTAAAGTGAGTTACATTGAGCAGTCCACATATATGCAGGATGAGACGATAAATTGCCAGTCAAAGCAAATAAAACTCCGCCTCTCGTCCACTTGTAAGTCAATACATTTTATGAGAAGTAATTCAAAGAGCTCTTCCTCTGCAAATGTTTGTTTCACCATGTCACCATGAAGAAGCGCTTCATTCAATGAAACACCCTACTTCAAAGTACTGCGTGGAATTGTTTGTTTGACAACTTGAATAAAAAATACCTCTGGCGTCATTTGTTTTATGAAGTTCAATGAACAAAAGCGCACTTCAATCAAAAGTGCTCTTTTTGGCTTACGTATGGGAAACAAAGTAAATATGACCAGGATGTGTCTGAACATGTACTACAGTTCAAACAAAGTCTGAATGTACTTTCGGAGCTTTGTCCGAACATGATTTTTGACAGTTACGATTTCCACTCCTAGAAAAGGATGGTAAAGCGATTTTTATCGTAATCCGGGTTTCCATGCTATCGCGTTTGTCATGGTGTGAGATAAAGAGCAATACGTACCTTAGGGTAACTAAACAAGGGAGTATGTCACATTGTACACACAACGCATGAATGATGTATAAAAATGCAGTATCTACACGAAAATTTACCCCTTAAACATCGTATGCTACATCTCAATTTTTGCATACCTAAAACGAGCATGTTATTGAACTCAAAACGTCATAAACCGAGGAGTGTCTAAACTACTGTACATAGGTGTAGGAGCAGGCAAATTTTTGCGGGTGTGAAGGATTTTTGCCCGAAGTTTCCACACATGCGCGAAAAGTTTTTGTGCGACTTTTGTCCACAAACTTTCTCCCACAAGATTATAAAGACCGTTTTCGTTGAAAGCAGGCCAAGACTACGTATGTAGTTACTGTACGTGCTCAACATTTGTTAATAATTACGGCATGCTGTCGTTTCAGCAGATACTGTAAAGTGCTTGACGCGAAACGGTTTTTGAGTGTTGGTGCATACCTTTTTCTTCTGAAGCATCAGTGCCGCTTAAATATGATGAAGCTCCATTTGCTTCACGTCTCTCTACAAGTAACGCAAACCGCGAAGGAAAATACTCATTGTTTTTCAAAGGGACCAGTTTCACTCGGTATCAACGACCTCCATGTCGCAACCGCGATTGAAAGATGTTTATTGGTTTTGGAAACAAATAAATCGAAAGTTTAAGCACGGTGGTCCTCGCAGGTATTGCTCAGCCCAGAAAAGACTTACTCAATTTCGATGCTACTCATTTGCAGAACCATAGGTTTATGAAAGACTGAAAATACCGTAATGAAACGTCTCCAATCCTGCTTCGAAACTTGCGCATTTGATCGATGTGTGTCAGGACAAAGGCCACTATGTTACAAAAGCATGCAATATCATCAGACCACCTAACAAAGCTTTCCACTGAACTCTTGACAAACTTGTCAGTAGGTTTGAGAAATAGCATGTAGTTGTGATGGTCTGCAAGGAAACATGTTTCCAATCCTGCTTCGCAACTTGCACATTTGAATATGTGTCAGAATAAAGCTCACGTGGCTAGGAATTCATGCATTACCATTAAACCAAATTTCGAAGCGAACTCCATATAAATTTTAACTTTCTACCAAATTCAGGAAGAATCATGTGGCTGTAAATGCTCCTTCGGTATGTCTTGTGAAGAACCTGTTTATCCGAGCCGATAAAAAAAACTTGTACAAATTAACAACGGATATGGCCATTTTTCATACAACGCTTGTCCAGTTAAAATATGATTCCAGATTGAATTTGCCGCAAACTTTTCTGGATGTGCCTAAAAGCATGGTTCTCAAACTTAATGTTGATCATATCACCACCCGACAGTGAATTAAGTCGAAATGGAAATGCCGTTTTCGCCGTCATGTCTCATTCAATGTCCACTTCATGGTCGTAAGTTTAATATGTTTATGTAAAGCAACATGGGGTGTTGAAATCTTTGCCAAACGATGGTAAAAGGTGGGTGTTCATTTCGCATTAGAAATTCTGACAAAAATTACTTAATTTAAGTGGTTTGGCGTTGTGATGTAAATAATGAGCGGTTTTTACACAGAACTCCTCTGATCAATAGTTCCGCATAAAAGTCTTCAAACAACTCTTTACTTTGGCACTCGAAAAGCGGAAGTGCTGAAAAGCCTTATAATGAAAATCACAGCCAAAGAAAACGATATAAATGACATATTGCAAACGTTTCGATAACTCCTGTTATCGAAACGTTTGCAATATGTCTTTGGTATCGTTTTTTTGGCCGTGATTTTCATTATAAACCTCTTTACTTTTTTCCAGAAAGTTCGGCTGTAGTGCATCCAAGCGTAGCTACACATTTGTTATCAAATGAGGCAGTTGTGGATTTTCGAGGTTTCCGACATAACCATGAAAGCGTTCTTCATTCACGGGGAGTCGCACCAGAATTCAGATCAACAGCACCGTGTTTTTCAGCAGGTTACACTTCAGGGCAACAGAGCCCAACTTTGTTTTGTTCTGTAGTTGAACGTCCAAACGCCTGCATTCTCGCAATGAGCTCACTCATAAGATCTGCATTGTAAAGTGCGAATGATTGCAAGGCATTGGCGTAACTGAATTCTTGTGATGCTCATCAGTTGCACAGCACACTTTGTTTTGCGAAAAGTGACAAGCGACGATGGACAATCTGGAAATGAGGCTAGAAAGGTTTTCCTACTCGGATGAAACTAATCAGGTTGAGAGCAGTGAAAGATGTTTCATTAAACACTATCAGATGTGTTCATCCAACATTGGCAGAGCAGCAACGTGCAGCTAGCAACAACAGTGTTTCAGCGAAATTCGTGGGCATGCATATGAGTAATGACACTGCAATTTTGTGAGATGCTCTCTGTACGAAAACGACCGAAAAAATTCAATGCTGAATAATTTGATTGTTTCACCTTCGTAAGATTTTCCACTAGCATACATCGGTTTCTCGAAGCGATGTTTTCAAATTGGATAGCAAGAATTGCAATGGTTCGCCTACAGCGCAACTTCAACAAAAAGCTTACCTCAATCTACAAACGACGTTAAAATGCAAACGAAGCATCAGATAAAGTAATGAACATCCACATTGGTGAAGAACTTGGGTGTGCAAGTGCACTCCGAAAAGTTTTGGTCGGTCAAAAAGTTTCGCAAAATTTCAAGAATTTGAGCAAAAGTGTTTCGACATTTCTAACCATATCAATGAAATTCTCCATTTTTGTTGTTGAGTGCATCTAAAAAAGTTTATTGAAGCACATTAAATATTCTTTATGTCAACAAACTATTTCTAGTACATGCACGTCTTAGTGTGTGAGAAGTCAGAGTTGATGAGCAATTGGCTCCCTTGAATGTTTAGGCACATAAAAGCATTTCTTTTTTGTATTTTATTCATTGTACAGTGAGGTAATCGACTCATGTTGGGAGTGCCATGCCAAGGAACTACAAACAAGTTTTCATTTTAATTTCAATACAGTGTTTGGATGAACATATTTTTCTTCAGAGAAAGAAGCAGCTTAATGCCTACTTCAGCAAGGTCTGAGATTCTTTGCTGGCAGTAACAGCTGGAATGTGTATGGAAAACCTCGGAACTGGGAGGAAGTTGCTCAAAAATAAACAGACAACTGGCATCTGATGAAGTGCTATAGCACAGCCTTGCGTACTACGAACGCTAATTTCAACAAGAAATGAAAAAAATGTATCCGTCGTGTTTTGTAATTCATAACGAAAACTTTGTAAAGGGAAATGAAAGCCATATGTGAACAATGCTTGTGTAAATTTGTGTTTCAAGTCTTTTTATGCGGAAAACAAAGAAGCTGTTGCAAAACCTGTCCATCGAACCAGCATTATAGCAACTATTTCGCGACATTCTCAAGTTAAGCACGTCCAACACTGAGATTCCTAAACTTTTCCAGCAACAAACATTCATCTTGTTGAGTCACTTGAAAGTCACGCCTGAAAGCGTACTGAGATTAATATTAGCATGGGTTGTGTTCATTTTGAGAACGAACCCCTTAATACAGCAAGCTTGAGGTGCGCTGTAGAGTGCTAATAACGGTTCCAACCGAAAATGCACACGTAAGACTTTTGAGATACTTCAAAGATACCTTGAATTTTCTGGTATGATTTGTTTGAGAATTATAAGCATGAAAAAATAAACAAAATCTTCACTGGTCAGAACACGTGTTTAGTGACGTTACCAAAGGTTCGCTGTGCACCGACATTTCACCGAGAGTATCTATCCAAAAGATCATTTCAACAACAAAGCCTTCAGCATTGTCTTGTGGTGAATATTTCGCATTATTAGTAGGCATCTTTTAAGCTCCTGTCAAAGTACAATCATTTTCTTTTATTTAATATATAACTGTATATACAAGATTACTTCCGGTCGAAATTTTTGTTTTTCTAATTTTAAAAAGCATATTTATCAACATCTCAATAAAATTGATTGTGGGAAACGAATTTTCGGTTATAGTTTTGCAGCACAAATATAACCTACTAACCTCCATTTGAACACTTGGAGATTCAAAATATTTCTAACGAAAAAAGTATTCGTCGAACGCACACGACGTACCAAACACGTGTGATGATTTAGCGACATTAATCAGCAGTATTTTGTGTAGATAATCTGTAAAATTTGTTAATTTTTTGAAAACTTTTCAAGATGTATATTTGCAGCGTAAGAGTTTTCAAACGTACAAATGTGAGGTCTACGAATGAAATACGATGATTATCGTACCTGGCACGTTTTCTTGGTTGACTTTTGAGTAGGAAGGGACTGCAATTTAGGTGGTGGTGACAAATCAATGAAAAAGCGTCTGCGTTAATGGGATCACTATTCTTGAACTGGAATTCAGGCGAAAAGCACTCCAATTCCCTTCAAGGACGCCCGAATCTATCATCAAGAAAAAAGCTCTCCCTTAGTTTTGAAAGGAAATATGATGGAAAACACTTTGAGCACAAAAAGAGCAAACGACACATGAATTTCACCAATTGCTTGAAACCAGTTTGTCGCCACTGATTCTGTGTCATGTAATAAAATTTTATTCCTTTCACCACCTTCTTCGTCGAACGAACTTTTTTGTGTTTTTGAAACCTCTCCAACTTGGCGTGTACGACTGTTTGGCGCGCAAGTCAAAATGCTATGGGGCAATGAAAGTACATTTTCATTTCCAAGCAGTAAAGACTCATGTTGACTGTTGCAGAGCCACATGGTGTGGACGGATGCATTTTCACATTGACTTCGATTAAGACGACGGATTTTATCGAAGCATGGAAACTTTCTGCTTTTTCGAGGGTTTGAAGAGCTTTCTTACTTGATCGGTGGGCAAGTTGTCACTGGACAAACTCAAAAACGATTACTGTGTCGTTCCGGTCCTTATCACCATTTTCAACGTTGCAATTGTCAGGCATTTCAAACCAGTAACCATCTAGTGAATCTTAATCAGAAATGCGATAATCTGTGCCTTACCATTTATATGCACTGCACTATTTGCCATTGCAGTTAAATCTGGATAAGTGACCATCACAAACTCTCGCATGCATGTGCAAAGAAAGATTTCTGAACAAGCTACAGGACGAAGTAGTCGTAAGAAAACTCCTTGTTCCAACAAATAATTTCTGAAACCTAAAGTGTTTCGACTTGTCAGTAAATTTTGTGGTCAGTTTGATTATGATTTTTATTTTGAGTCCATTGGGAATGTCACCGGTAGTTTGCGGAGCTCATTTCTGCTTGTTTGTGCCAACGGTCCAATTTGTCGGTAAGTTATACCACAAAAGTCCCTGACCAAACTTACTCAAATTTACAAAAGCGAGAAATCAAATTAAAAGGTGCGATGGCGTTGTGAGTGTCGTTGGATTTTGATTTGTGGCAAATTTGTGCTGCATTATTGCTCAAAAGTGCAAAACCATCGTGTTTTTTTCCGCATTAAATCGTATTCATTTGTGAATTTATCTGAGCAGAATCGTCACTGTTTTTGGTTCGAAGTAGTAAGGATATGATGTTTTGATTTTCATTGACCAAAGCGCATCATGTCATTGCAAATGTCGAACAATAGGAGACGTAGTACTCAGAAATAAAAAAGAAAAATCTCATTTTTTTTATTTCTGGCTTTTCGAAATTGTGTCACATGAAACTCATGAACATAGTATAGGTGAAGGAAAAGGTCTGGTCTCTAGTAGGACATAAGTTTTGGAAGCTTAACATACTACAAGTTTACGGACAGAAATACGCAGTTCAAGGTGAAAAAGTGAAATAGTTGAGATTTTGTAGTTGGAAAATTCCGTATCATCCAACGCATGAAACTCTATGAACATTAAAAAAATCCCACATGCCAGTTTGTTAAGTTTATGTGTTTATAACCCAGGAATGCGTTAAGGGTAAATTCACGAATTAAATTTTTACACACTTTTTTGTCCTTGTTTGTGATTTCACTTCGGACTAAAATGCTTACCTTATTGCGCTCATGAAGTAACAGCAAAAGAAGCATGAGATAACGTAATGCATATCGACAACCCCCATATACCCTACAACCTAAAGCCTATTACCGTGAACACAGAACGCAAGTATCAAGTGAAGCCCAGTGCGAGCAAAACAAAAGAAATGAAATTCATTGCTCAGGTGATACGAATGTCATTGTTGTATTTGTTAATGGCACGTTTTAAGAAGACTTCCCTCATCCGCAGAGGGTTTGAACAGCTCTCTAGCTCTAGCGGCTGGCCAGTCACTGACTGCGCAAATTCAAATCCCCTTAAGTGCATGCCGGTCCTTTAACACAAAGCAAATGTCACAGAAATATATGCAAAATAGAGTTCGTAAAAGTGTTAGAAGATGCATACTGATACCTAAATGCATAGAAATTGTTTCTAACCGAGGCATTGAAGTCTGAGCACCTCAATGCTGACGAAAACGTACATTGCGGGAAAGGCGTCGAGCAATGCGAGCCGTGCCTACTGAAGATTGCACGCAATACTGCACATACTGCATCTCTAAGCCGTGTGCACTCACTGTATCCATGTGTTAATTCATTGATCTGTGGTGTGTCAAAACTAACTTCGGTTCGAAATCCTAAGAGTACTGCTTGAAGTATTTGTGTTTGTGTTTCTCGGTCTCCTCAGCTATTCTGCTGAATTTGGTTCGAGACGAAACACCGACATCTACTGTAAAATATAAATTTACAATTTGTTCCAAAATCTGTGTGAAAAATACGATTTCCTTAGCATAGGTTGCTTTCAAATATCAATCTAACTTAACCCCTGGTAAATCCCTGGCTGAGCCACACAACTGACGCAAGCGTTTACAGAATTAACCAACCTCTTGTATTTATTAAAAGTTGCGCAAAAGAAAAATCACCGACAAAAATAATTACAAAAAACAAACCTCTCTCTAGAATACAATCCTCAAAAAATATGCGTGTTCTTCAACATGAAAAGCGAATTGTCATGATTGTTTTGCAGAAATTAATGTCTTTTACCAGAGACATAGAGCACTTGATGCTGTTCCACTAGCTGTTCTTGTGGTCAACATATCTGACATGTATGACTCCCAAGAGGGTATTTCTATGTGTATGTTACGCTGTGTGGTGCTATCATTTAGTCTTCATCAATGCAGTTTTCATAGCGAAAGAAACCGCGTGGCATGCAGCGAAAGCAGAGATAGGCGCCACAGATCATTCTTGATCCCCGATAGTTCCAAAAAATCCGACTATAATTAAAACCGAACAAACGAAACTTTCACATAATTGACATTTCTTTGATCAGTAAAAAGTCACTTACTCACTAGATTATCAATTTCCACATTCCACTGTTTGACCACCACTGGGATACAAACATTGGCAAAATCAACACAGACACAAATCAGCAAATCCATACTACATCCATGCAGTCAAAAATGAGATCGCAAAGCTTTTTCACAAAATTACCAAAAAATATGAAAACAAGTTGTAATGTGTATGGATTTGCTAAGTACAGGCAATGCTTACGTAGTATAATCTAGTGCCCGGAAAGTTTTAACTCCACCATCAAACTAAGCTTTCCATTTTTTGGTTGGAAATATACAAATACAAATACTTCGCAATTAACACCAAACTACCATCTTCATTAAACAAAAATCTCGTGAAGAATTTAGATAGTCATTGTGATTTGACAAACACGATCGTAGCAATTTCAATGTGTTTCAATGTGACCTTCAAATGATCAAACTGCATCTTAGGCTTCCCACAGTGCGAAAAGCAAATAACTGCAATTTGTGTTGTGTTCGCGACCGGGCTATTTTTTTGCTGTAAAGTACTGGCATTAACCATGATTACCTCCCGGATGGCAATCGCTAGTTTTTACATTTTTAAAATGTCGTACTCCAGTTTGTGATATTATATGGCGAGAAATATTGTGGAACTAATGCACAACCAATTCTCGCTATCGATAGCAATAATTGAATATCAGTGAAAACATCAGGGACAACTGAATCTGCAATTTGAGTGAGTCTATTAATTATTTCGAAAAATGTGTTTTATTCGTCATTTATCAAACGAGTGAATCATCTGAAGGCAAATTCAGATTGAGAATGAAAAAAAGTTATTTCCAAAGTCTGATGATGTTATATTCAACACCATGAAATAACTAAAAATAAAGAAATAATTTAACCAAAATGCCAAGCATGAATTAAAACACACTGTCCCAAACATAAACGATGCATTCCTAAAAAATAATTTTCCATTATTTAAAAATTCCAGAAAAAAAAAATTTCCTTCAATTATTCTGTTGCTTATTTGTATCTGGGTTTGATGTATCCATGTTTCACAGCCCACTGAAAATTGTTAAGACTATTCTCTTACAGCTGATATGGGACTTAAGTGTATGTTCGGTACAGCCAGCAAAGTTTCGAACGCGCTGAATTCCTAAATATCCACGTCTACTGTAACAAAGTGACGCAAACCTTTTAAAAAAACACAATTTGCCTTTGATTAAAGTCGTGCACAAATAATGGCACAAACGAAAATGATTAGAAAACACAAATCTTTTCGTACGAAATCTTCAAAATGAGTACATACTTTGACATCAAAGGCGAAAAGGGCATGATGGTCATACAAGAATTAAAAATGATACTGACACGACGACCTTGTAGCTGAAATGTCAAGGAAATCAGGTGAGTGCTGTTGGTATAAGTAGACTGACCGTTGTGATATTGGGTCATCTGGTTATCGCGCTGGTGATAAACAACACGTTCTTCTTGGCAGCGTAGATGACTTCCTTCATCAAACATTCTCGAATGGTTATCCACTTGACCGAATGACGTGCTGTCTCCAATGGTGTCGTCTGGAAACGTGTTATGAACTAAACCTTCATTGGCGTTTTGGGGAAACGTGCCTTTCAGAGAAACTTCAGGAAACATTCTTCGACTGCTGTGACCTGCAGCGACAACTGGATGTTCATTGCTTGTAGCAATGGTGCAAGAAGCGACGTTTGGATCAGCAACACCGAAAGCAGATGATGAAGTGCAAATGCTGCCATCTTGCCAGTTGCTTTGTTGTTGGCAGTGAGATGATAAACAATGATATTCATTGCTTTGACCTCCACTTATTGACTGAAAAGATGTCAATTGTACATCAGTGTGTATATGCTGTTGGGAGGGTGAGGGATGGTTGAAAATTTTCAAAGGGTCGCTACAAACGTTACCTCCAATTCCTTGTTGAGCGGGATTCGATTGAATGAAGTTAACTTCTGGTTGATGGGTTGTTCGCCCAGAAACATTGCTTAGGAAAGAAACGTTTTGTTGATGAAGTACATGATCGTCTGTCCAGGAGCAAGTCGGGAGCTGAGGTATTTCCGGCGCAAAAAGTACCCTGTTGTCTGGTAAACGGATGGCGCGTTTACTTTACAAGATTGCTGTTTTAATCGTTTGCTCGTTGAATTGTTGAACACGTTCCTATTGGAACCTTGTTTTGATAATGGTGTTTGATCATCCTTTTCCTGAATTTTTCTTTTGCGAACTTCATTTCCTCCGCCCAAACGGAACCCACGTGCGTATGGATTGTTGTAGATTGCGACACCTAGAGAAGTAAACAGACAAAACTGACGGCACATGCAAAACACTTTTGAATTTCCAAATTAACTTCTGCATTTTTGATGATACAAAAACCAATGATACTTTGCCTAGAAATCTCGCATGTTTTGAATTCCTAATTCAGAAGTTTTACTATGTTGTACATTGAATTCATATTACAATATTCTGTTCATTTCCTCTGAATAAGTCTATCACAATATTTTAGGTTTCAAAATGCTCGCACGATCAGCGATATTATTGCTATTTCATGATAAATTATTGCTATTTCATGCATAGTTCTGCGGGTCCCCACACTCACCCCGTACCAAGTTTAACCCGCGCCCGCCCCGCATCCGCACGCTTTTTTCTGCATGTGACCGCAACACGCGTTAACCCGCCCTGCGCAGGACTCTTATGCCATCAGCAATATGCTGACCAAGAAGTAAAAACATTTCCCCTGGATTATCATCGCATCCAAGTGGTTGGAACAAACCAGATATCTGGGATGACAGTGACCAAATGGTTGTATCGCGGCACAATTCAGTGTTCCATGACATCTCCAATAAACCACCTACTGCATCTATGAAGCTTTCACTGAAAGAAAGCTTAATATGGAATAACCCAGTTTTCCCTCTGGGAATACCTGTGAAGATAAATGGTTTGACAAACGCAACGCACACATTAATATTCGTGTGAAATAATTATCGTACTATTTTCGATGTTCAATGACTTTCCCAATGAGCTTTGCCCACTTGTTTTGATCTTTTCTACCATCCACGTATCAACCGACATTGACACTACTCAAGCAGTAATCCTTAACGTTTTAACACCTCAATACCCAAAAGTCAAATTTTCGTAAATTTGGATACCCATTTTCAACAATTCAAAAAAATTGTAGGAAATAAAACAAATTTGCCAAATAAATTTTGACTAGAGCAGGGGTGGTCAACCCCTGGCACGCGTGCCGAACTTGGCACGCGAGCACTTCTATCCGGCACGTGAGCGAGGCCTCGGAAGCGAGATCCTCCCCCCTTCAAAGTGTCCGTTTCTTCAATTTCGTTTGTTAACAATCCGTTATTTAATTTAACCCTTAAATGCTTTTGATGCCATATGGCTACAAACAGAACCGTATCAGCGGCACTACGTACCCCCCGATTGGGGAGGGGGCACACTGCCACAGGGGCCTAAAATTCAGACACCTCACTACAAATTTTGGTTGGCACGCGGAAGAATTTTGTCATTGATTCAGCCGATTTCGGCACGCAAACCGAAAAAGGTTGCCCGCCCTTGGACTAGAGTAATGCAGAAAAAGGTCAATGTAAAGGCTGTAGTTGGACTTTAATTCCCAACACTGTTGAATATCCCAAAAATCTAATGTCAGGCAAAAGGACCCCTGCTTTGACATGTTTATCACTTAACTTTGAAGACGCTCGAACCTTGCATATCTACATGGAACAGAAGTAAATTAGGTTGAGACATGCAATTATGTTATTCTCAGGGATATTTCCGCTCTTTTTAGCCACATGGGGTCCTTAAGGCCAAAACGCCCGTATGATTTAGCTCACATATAAATTAAAATATATGATTTACATATAAGTTTATGATTTACATATAAGTTAAAATGTTGCGGAACACTGGCGCGACTATGTGCAATTTTCACAAGTGGTCTGTCCATGCTTAAACTGGTCGTATATCTTTTTGTTACTCGAAATGTATCCATGGGCCAAGATGAGCAAATAGTCATTTTGTTTCACAAAAGTTAGCCCAGGCCGAATTGGGAAAATCCTTTTGTTACACGTCAAGAACAAGGCCAAATGGTCGTTTACTTCCACTAACTCGAAAAATTCGAAACTTGTGCGGATTGCGATAGAACTGCTCTACTGAGCGCATAAGAATGCAGTTAATGAAAGAATCAGTTTCAAAACGTTAATTCTGAGTATTTCTAAAGTTATGTTGAACACGTCTTTTGGCCGATTAAGCCGCAAGTCCCTGAGCAGGGTTTAAACTGATTTCATTAGTCGGGGTCCACAGCTATCAGACAAATTGAGAAAAAGGTACATGACACTGAAGAAGTTGGGAACCACTGCTGGTACGTCTGTGGACCTAACCAGGACCCATAGTTATAATGTCGTTCAGCATTACACAAGGAAGACATGATCTGCTCTCCTATTAAATGAAGACGATATATAGAATTTTTACTGCTTCAATTTAAAATACAATTTTTTTCGACTTTATTGGGTAATAAACCCAAAATGTAAAACATTTGTGTTGCGTAGTGGTTTCTCAATACTGCCAACATTTTATTTTAAAAAAGCGGAGTATGCATTGGAAGCCATCAACTGTAATTGCAACGTACGCTACGTAGAATTGACGAACTGCAGAAAACCATCTTTGTTGAATATGAGCGGCTTAATTTAACATTTGTATATCCTTCGTGGGTTTCCTCGCTAGCATTTTACAAATAAAACAAAAATAAAATATTTACCAACTGTATAATTTGATTCCATGCATAAAATATGTTTACTAAAGAATTTAAAAATTACGTCTTTTCAAATTCAATTGTAACACGTATAACACAAATTAGTTAGGGAATGCCAAGTCCTACTGTATTTGATGAAACAAGACACGTGTGATTTTTGAGGTGTATCGTGGCATCAAAGCAATTCAGATACACTGATATCAAAAACAAAAACGATACTATTTTTACGGCGTATGCAATTTTCTATAGCTGCGTTCAACTGGCAAAAATGACTAAGTTTTAGCAAAACCTAAGATTGATACAAAAGGTAATTACTGTAGTGTTAGAGGCAAATTGACATGGCAAGAATAATAGTACGAGGCTACAACACGCTGTTCAACCCATTCACCAAATTCATTGTGCGCCGTTTCCAGAATCAAAATTTTTCGCTGTAATTGGCGGAGTGTTCCATCTTTTCACCTTAATTTCTCTCCACATATGCAGCAAACACTGTTTCAAAATATGCACTGCTTTTTACTTTTTGTCAAATGAGCTCCGGGCGTCTTGTTGATCACGTGCTTTTATGCTTGGTTGGTGATGCGTTGTCGGTTTGTTGAAAAAAAATATTTTGAAAACAAACGTTTGGTGAAATGAAGAAAATACCCGCAATTTCTCTTGTCATAACTTTCTCAATTTCGAAAAGTGCTTCCTTTTAAATGATTTTTGTTTTCTTCTCATAAAAAGTCTATCTTTAAATGCTTTGACAATTGCAAAAGCTAGAAAATCACCAAAGGGATTTCCTTTATAATACGAATTTTAAAAAAAAACGGTGAAGGCGACCTCCCCAGCATTGTCGTAGTGGTGTTGTTTTCTTTATTATCAACTTTTCGTCCTTCATGTGACGTCTTGCTTGACCGCGTTTGCGTACAAGATATCGTGCTTTATTTGCTGAGGTGGCATCCCCTCAGGCAACTAAAATATCTCGACTGAAATTAAATCGGAATGCCACATGCTAGCCTCTAACTGGAGAAAACAGCATGCGTTGCAGAATTTCAACTCGATATTCTGATGTCAGATGTTGTAGTGCAAGGAGAGAACTGAACATAGAACAATCGCGTAACTTGTCATGAGTTTAAGATTTCATATGTTTTGTTAACATTTTCGCAAGGAAAAGTGAGCGTGAAATGAACAGAAACCAATAAACATGCTGAAGAGAAAGATGAACCGGACAAACAATATTTTTCAGATTTCGATTGCAAATGCTTTCAGCAAGCATTGCAAATAAGCAGTAGATGCAATACTAGCAAGAGTTTTATCAACGTATAAACGCAACAAAATAGCTAAAACATGTTTTCAGGTTTACTCGTAGTTGAACACAAAAAACAGTAGCTATTGCAATCACTAAATTCCAGATTTTGACGTACTGCATAAAATGCTCCGCGTATCCGGCTTTGTCGAAAAAGACAGGGACATAATAAAAAACAAAAAACATTTGTTTTCATACCCGCAGATTCTCTCTATTTTTGACAGCGAAAAATGCCAAAAACACCACCCAAAATCGATAAATTCTCACTTGGTCCCCGAAAAAATGGTACATTTTTTGTAATTTTTTTACAACATTGTGGTGATTGCCAACATTTCTTGTGTAGAATGAATTTTTCAAACGTATTTGGATCTCGATCTACAAGGTTTTGAACATAACCACTTCTTTACTTGGCTACACCAAAAATTTGGTTTTCCCAGCTATGACGTCACAAATTGCGTCCAAAAGACATCACCAGCACCTTGAAAACTTTGCCGTGCAAAAACTTTTTTTCAAGGTTTTAAGGGTCGACGTAGTTTCAGTGGTTCGCAAATTTTCGCAAACATCGTGCCACAAAACCGATAAATCGTCCCCGACGGTCCCTAATTACTGAACCAAGAAGATTTTCATCCGCAACATCACCATCTCTTGATCAAATCATATTTAATGTGAAATGAGGTATACAAAGCTAATTGCTGGAATTAATGTACTTGATTTGTCAAATCACCTTTCAATATTCCTCTTGTTATCTACTTCAATTCATAAAAAAGCTGAGAAGCAAGTTACCAGATGTACGAAAAATTTTAATCTGGAAAACCTGCTTAATGATCCTTAAGAAAACTTATCTCTATGGAATTTCAACATTGTTTCAACAGCTAAAATGATCTTTATGAGTTTATTCATATTTTTTAAATAGTAATGAACAAACATGCTCAACTAAGAAAATTCTCACGATGGGGAAAACAATTTCAAGCAAAACCGTGGAGAACAAGAGGATTACTTCTATAAACAATAAAAACAGAATGTTCAGAACATTTTACCAATGCAAGGATGCCAAATTGATTTCGCAATACAAAAAACATACTAATAAACATAAACGACTTCGAAAATCAGCCAACCAACAGTATTACTTCAAACCATTTCGAAAACCAAGAGCGACTCAAAGAAAAACATGGAAAACAGGTATTCTTCACATCAAAATCAGTCTTTGAAATTCGTCTTCCCGTTACATCTTTCACTTCATTTGTGACATCCATTTCCAAATCTTTTGTTCTTGATGGCACTTGTATAGAAGAAATCATTGCTTGTATGACCATTCTCAAATAATTCCATCTAGTGGACTTGATGGCATACCAGCTAAATTCCTAAAGCCGTTCAAAGGCACTATCGCCCCAATCCTTGCAATGTTGTTTAATTAAGAGTATCGAATGTGGTGAATATCCTGATTGTTTAAAAATTTCGCAAATATACTAGTTCCGAAATTTTCTTTTTTTCCATAACCAATCACTAGCAGAACAATATTTATTTTACTTACTGTAATCAAATTTGTTGAAAGAATTGTTCATGACAGACTAAGCAAATTTCTTAAAGAAAATAAACTCCTTACAAAATTTCAATACTTATGTAGAAACAATTCATCAACAGCAATAACTGTATCGGTCATTTGTGAAAATTGTGTCGAAAACATGGATAAGGGTGAAACCACATGTACCGTCTTTCACGACCTAAGCATTTGATACTGTTGACCACAAAATATTGCTACAACGAGTGATGCATTGTGGTATTATAGGTAAGCAAAACTCTTTTTTGGATGCTGTTAACTAATCGGCAGCAGTGCACTTAAGTAAACAATTATTTGTCAAATTTTCAGGCAATGGAGTGTGGTGTTCTTCAAGGTTCAGTGAATAACCCTTTATTATTTTTAATGTACGTGAGTCATCTTCTTTGTGCCTCTAGATTTCAAACTACACTTTTTGCAGATGACACCAATTTGCACTTATCTCATAAAAATATTGAGACATTACAAACTAATGTTCAAAAGCTTGATAAAGAGGATAATTGGATGACGTCAAACAGATTGTCAATAAGCTATATTAAAAAAGTTTATAAACTATACTAAAACAGCTACAACCCGTTCTTTGAAGGGTAGGTTTGAAATTTGTATTAATGGTGTGAAAATACAGCAAACAGACAGTATCAAGTATCTTGGTGTTACAATTGATAACAAACTTTCATGGAAGCCGCAAAGCAGTAGCCTCTGTGTCAAAATTTCTCAAGCCTGTGGCAAAGTGTGTAAACTTAGACGATTCGCTGATATGAAACTATTGCGTTTAGTCTCTTTCATTCGCATTTGCAATACTGTAGGGAAAGTGGAGCACAGTAGGACTAGGAGCACAGTGGTCTGTTTTGATTTGTTCTAAAAGTTGAAAACGTTGAGCTTTGAAATTTCCATGGTGATTTAGTCTCATACCAGCCGAAGTACTAACGTGAATTTTTTCTTGATAGGCAGCCGTTGTTTCAGAGCAAGTTGTGTTTTTCATATCCAAAAGCAATTTATAAAATTGCATTTATATTTGGGTTTTGCCCACGTTAATCAACGTCTTCTGTTCTGAGTTTTTGTGACGTTGTAGTCAGGGCAGTACGACATTGTTTCATAATGCCAGATGTTTAATTCTTTTGAAGTTAAGTTGCTACTTCTTCATTTCATTTGTCAGATATGCATGGGGCACATCTGACATAAAATCGGGCACACTCAACACATTGCCGCTAGGTCAGTCTAAACAAGATAAAGCTTGAGTGGTTATATTGAAATGCACTACAGAGTATAACTCTAATCTATGAACATTTTTAGGTTTTTGATGTGCTTAGGGACACATTATATTTGTATGGTAAAGCATGAATTTCTGCATACTGCATTGGTTTGATTTAATGTTTGGTAATCATACAAATTTGTTTTGCCATGCAATGATAGTGGATAATAGAATGTGCAAAAAGTAGAGGCAGTCAGCAAGTGCCTATTTTACATGGAATAACACGTGAGCAATATGAAATGCCAGCAACCGAACTTCTTTTTGACCGGTCAGGTGTCCCCCATGCTCATGCCCCGGGCATGGAGCACACTCGACAGAAACAGTAGCCTTTTTAACTGACTGTAAAATTTTTTCTGAAGGGCGTTGTTTCCATGTTTTGCATGATATTGTGTATGACGAGTTGCTTCATTGTGTGAAAATTTTTGAGCTTGTTTGGACTTGAAATAAAGTTGCAGTTGTTGAAAATGTAAAAAAGTGTCGAGTGTTCCCACCTGATCCTAATTGATTGGGGACGAGCCTGCAAAACTATTATGCAACCACTATAGGTACTACAAAACCGAATTTTGGAATGACTTACAAATAGACGATCAAGTGCAAACAATATTTTCAATCCAAGTTACTTCACTCCACAGTGAAACAAGCAAGGAATCTATCCCAAATTTTTAACAGGAATCTATTTCATTTGACACTGTAAGAATCGTCAGTCCTCAGATCTGCAAACAATTCTAGCAGGTGAAACGTTGAAAGGTTAAAACAAGGTCAGAGAAAGGAAACCACGTCAAGACTGAAGTGAATAAATCACACAACTGCGACATTAAACTCGAAATATTATGTCTTACTATCGGGGCACGAATATTGAATCTTGACTAGGGCGAAGAACTGTCTCGGGCCGGCCCTGAGTGTGAGACACGTATATTTGCATGTTGGGAGTAGCCAGAATCATTTTCTCATGTGAAGATGCGTTTTCCCAAGTAGCAAAGCCTTGCGAAATACTGACAAATTCTGCCAGAATCACGTTGAAACATAGGCGCCACTGACAAATATTTCAAAGAACAGGACATCAGACAATCTTGACGAAGGTAATTTGTTGGCCTGACTCAATCGTTTCCTTAGCACGGTACACATCGCAGTTTAAATACCGAATCTGATATAGAGTTGATTTGCAAATCAAACTAACGTACCTGATGCATCATGTATTTGTAGATGTCCAATGTGCAGAAGCACTTCATAATATGAGTTGTAAACCCAGCAGTCTATATGTTGCAACGATTTGTTGGGTCAGTATCGAGCCTTGAGTGCGTCTAACGATTTCGTCATGCAGCTGGTCAATCCATTTCGTCAGAAATGTCAGCAGTGTATTACTGTTGTTCGTGCAAGTTTATTGGTGAAACTGGTTTCAGCTTGCTCCGGTTTTAACGATGTCATGTTGGAGAGCGCATCCGACGTAGTTCCTCCAACAGCAATGCGTTGCCCTATTATTTTATTACTATCATATTCGTGGCGATAATGCCCACGGATGCGGCAAGTCTTTTAAATTCGATTAAAGAAAAATTCGTTAAATTTGGGTTAGGGGTTCTCCTGGGAGGAGCTCCTAAAATGGGGGTGTTGTTGAATTTTGGACCAAATTTGACTGGCCCTGGACGCCAATCCAATAGGCCAAAATTTTGGCTCAAGCCTGTTTTAAAAGCTACATGATCTCCCGCGTCTATACAGCCCTTCATTGACCTTCTATCGTGTCTGGAACCAAAGTTATGGCCCAAAAAACTGTTTCACCCCAAAATCAGAAAATTGTGGAAAACGTATTGAGTCTCCCACTGGCGTCATTTCGATTTTCTATAACTAGCCGCTAGAACATGCTCGTGATCCACTCGAACCCTCGAAAGACTCATGAAGTCTTGTAGTTTTCACTGAAAAAAAAACTTTTGAGATTTGGGTTAGGGGTTTTCGGTGGGTGTTGTTAGAAAAAGGGTAAGTTTTGATTTTTTGGTTGTTCTATTATGACGTCATAATCCGGACAAAGGGCCAGAATTTTGGCTCAAAGTTTGGTGGTATTCTAGACTGGAATATGAAGCTGTAGAGGCCTAGATCGACTTCATGGCGTTTCTGGTGCCCAAGTTATGGACAAAAAAACCCAAATCATTGGGGGCATGGCTGAGTAATTTCAGGGGATTTCCCTAAATAATTTCTGCTTATTTTGCCATAACGTTTGAACCAGAAATGCTAGAAAGTCCATCAAACCCTCTAAAGACTCGTATTGTAGCCTAGAATCCAAAAAAACTTTGAGTCACAAAACCTGATGGATTGTTCGATTCCCAGGATATGTCGTCATTATCCAAATGCAAACAAATATGCATAAACATCCTCTCAATATGTAAACATCAACAGAAAACCTGTGATCTCCAGCTGAAAAGTTTTTTTTCCAGTCTAAACTACTAGTCTTCACGAGTCTTTAGAGGGTTTGAACAGCTCTCTAGCCTATTCTAACGGCGAGTTATGGCCACATACAAACGGGGTGTTTTACACCTTAGATTAGTGTTTGTAGGGGTAGAAATTTTGACCACTTTTTGTTTTTTGTGGCATAATTTTAGATCCAGATATGCTAGAAAGCCAATGAAGGGCTGTAAAAACTCGTTGGATAGGCTAGTTTCTAACAAATACTTGGGCCAAAATGTTGGGCCATTCGATGGGCGTCAAGGTCCGGGTGAAGTAGGTCACAAACACGTTGAAACACCCCCACTTGTGACGTCCCCCTAAGAGAACCCCAAACCCAAAACTGAAAGTTTATTTTTTGGCTCGGACCGAGAAGTCTTGCTGAATCTGTAGAGGGTTTGAACACCTCTCTAGCTGCAGCATCTGGCGAGTTATGGCCAAAAGAGGCGAGCCACTGTGTTCGCTCGCGTGAGCGTTAAAGGGCATTAACCAGGTCTTACCTTTCCCCTTAGAATAGATATTCAACATGGCTTTCTTTCTACGAAGAGTTTTCCGCTTTTTTAAAAGTACGCGTTGCTGACGTTCCTGAATGAGTTCCTCAGCTTCATTTAAAGTTAATTGTCTTAATTGGCATGTAAGACGAAAGTCGGCTCATCGGAGAATATGCAGTTTCCAGGACATTTGCCTGAATGCCTATAACGCTTTCTAAATCTGATCTTCTAACACCATAAGTAAAAGCACTAGGTTTTCCGTAGGGTTTCGCGGAATCAGCGGACTGGACTCTATTTAATCTTTTGCGATAATTCAAACTTGCACATATCTGTTTGCAAGTAAATACATCCATTCCGCATGTGAGACAGGCAAGAAATCTATCGCAAATTAAAACTTGCAATAAATTTGTTGCTTGTCTTACATGCGACGTGTAGTTCTAACATCAAGCATCGTATTCACGGCGCGTGTACAAGTCCAATGTCTGAAGTTTAGCGTCTCGAACAATATATGTTTTCTTTTCTGAGTTTGCCACTGATTGTGACATGAGTATAGAAAAGTTTTTGTTTTCGTTTAATTGAACCGAAGTTAGACACAAGAAATGTTATTGTTCAAAAATTTTTGCTGATCTTCAACGATGTTTAGAACTAAACTTTATTCAAACGTTTGAAATTAACTTGAATAAACTCAATATCAGCTAAAAGTTATTGTCTAATTACAAATTGAGAAATAATTTCAGCAATGTAGTGAAAATATTTTTTCTCTTGTTTTAACCCTTAAATGCCTATGTAAGTCGGTAGCGATCAGAGCAAAATTTTACAAGTGCATAGTAACCGTATCAAATGGTTCACAACTATGACGCTCCTTGCATTCCTCAAGTAACTTGTTGGCATTGCTTTCATACACACCAAGTTTTTCCTTTTGTAAAATTTGCAGAAAAAATTAAATTTTTCCCGAAAAATATACTGGGTCCCCAGCCACCTATGTTAGGCAATAGTGCAACATTTCTTTCCAAGCGCATTTCATACGAGCCAACGAGGTCAAACATTTCGCCCGAGGCTCACATGCGCCTTACGAGGTGCTTCCGGGTGGCCAGCGAACTGATTATCTGGGCAGAGTCAAATTGTTGTTACGTCACAACGAATTTGTGACGTCGGACGTCGGGTATTCTGCAAGTGCAGTCTTGCAATGTCTAAAATCTAGCACACAAAATCAAATGCGTTAGAAACCCTTGATGTAAACACTGATAAGCTGCAGGCAACACAAACGTGAAGAGTTTTTCAATAAATGTATACGAAATAATTCAATATCCATTCTTCTCAGGATTCCACCTCGGGAGCCGGTAGGTTTCACGTTTGTTACGTCGCTTAGTTGCTCCATAACTGAAATCCATGTTTCTTGCGTCACGTAGCAACTCCATAACACTCCAGGCGATTGAGCTAGAAATCTGTTCAAACCTTCAAAAGATGCGGCGAGTCTTCTAGGTTGGATTAAAAAAAATGAAAGTTTTTGATTTTGTTTTTTTTGTGGGTGACGCCATAAGTGGGGTAGTGTGGTAGGCTTAGGCCTGTTTGGCGGAGATCATCGGGCCCTGGGCCCCAGCCGAAGAAGCCAATTTTTGACTACGTTTCATTGGAAACTATGCTAGTATCCGAGTCTTTTGAGTCTTTGATTGTCTTTCAAACATTTCTATTTGAAAAGTCATGGCTGAAAAGCCATAAATTTGGTAAAAAATTAAATTTTTGTTTTTTACCACAATTTTATCAATTTTAATTTTTTTACCAAAACTGCGGGGAACCATGTTGCAACGAACATGAAATTGTCACTGCACTTTTTTCGTCCTGCACAGAGTCACTGAACACCTTGCTACTGACTTTGCATGCTGTTCTTACCCAGGGCCGGCCTTACCAAGTGGTGGGCTCGATTGGAAGTACCCCCATTCAGTGGCGAGTGCAGAAATTTTTGAAGAGGGTCAAAATGGTAGAAATCATGAGTGATGTGAAAGAGCGAGGCCTGAAGGATTAATGCAAATCTAAGGGTGTTTGGAGACATGCCCCCCAGTTTCACCTATCCAACAGAGACTTTCCCTGTCCGTTCCATAGACATTTCCGGAACACCCAATGAATCCACAAGTTACTACACTCAATACCCAGAACCGTCGCCAGAAACTTTCGATAGGGGTCTTTACGTATGTGCAGGGGCTTGGCATTCTGAAAATGATAAACCCCACTGATTTACAGTGTTTACAGTTCAATTTCGGGGGAATTGGAACTTTACTTGGGGAGGATAAGCCCACCAAATCCCCTATGGCAACGGGACTGTCAATACCTCCTCTCTGGCCAGGTAGCTATCGCGGGTAGAGCAGGCCAATTGGCCATGTTTCAAATGAAATTAACAGCATGCTTGATATGATCAGCCAGCAAAGATAACGTATCACAACTTAGCTACAAAACATCAACAAAAAAAGAAGTGTGACAACAAGCCCCATGGATTTTTTATTTGATATTTTCCTATTAACGTTTTAGTAGAAAATTGTTTGTCTCTTACTTTCGAGTTATTATAATGAAATTTTACCACTGTTGGCCAACCCTTGGAAAATGTGTTTGGCCACCACCTAGAAAAATCCACTATTTCCCCATTGAAAAAAATCTTTCCGACGGCCATGCTCATTTGTGAGTAGATCAGGCTTCTCAACCTTTTTGCACATGTTTCACTCTCCATCATTGCATTTGCATTGTGTAACGTCTTCGCTCCCACACGCAAAACGCTAGACTTTTAACATGCATCGCAGTAAAGAGAAAAAAAAACACAAATACACGAAAGAAGACGAGGATATATACATTGCGGTAGTATAGAGTATACGCTTGATGGCGCTAATGCATTTACTGTACTTTGATGAAATACAACATTTTAAGACACACGCATGAATGGCGCCATCATGATCATTATAATAAAGAACTGCAATGACTTCCAAGTACATCGATGTATAGAATGCATGAGGGAGTTGGAGGCTGCGGAGGACCAAGGGTCATCTAGGCTGCAGACCTCTCAAGGACGAAGCTGCTTTCAGTGTAAAGGGAACAGTGTATAATAGTTAGTAAAAGTCTTTTACTCTGGGTATAAAATGTAATATGTGCAAAGCGGTTATATGGTAACGTGAAATAAAATGCATTGCAGGTAAGGACAAGCCACCAGAAGAAAACGGTTTAGATTTGTCACGTTAAACATATACTGTTTTTATACATTCAAAAATATTCGTGAATGCCAAAGAGGAAATGCGTCAAAAGCTATAGACCACTGCAACATCGCAATAGTGTCACGAGATTTAAGCAGGTTGAGAACCAGTCGCGCAATCATGCTTTGCGGAAAAGAACTCGTCAACACATGCGTGAGAGCGGAAATGCATTTGTTTTGTAGACATCCCACAACTTCATACACTGGTTTGATGAGACCAGTTTCTGTGAACGCAACAAAAGCCTAACCATGTAATACATAACAGAAATACTTCATGATTTGGCACTTTCCAATGTAATAGCGATACGTAATTAAATCAATCCACTTGCTTTATGTACAGCAATAAATAAAAACATAAAATAAGGTTCTAGTAGCTGAGTAGTACATATTTCTTATACTCTGCCAGAAAAAGTGCCAAACACATTTTATTTTTTATCTCTGGAGGAATTTTTGACCAGATTTTTATTACGCTATATTTTATCATTTTAGCACCTGAGTTTGAACGTGCTTTTGGTAAAGCAAATTGTCGAATTTTGATTTTTCTTGTGTTGTATGAATGAACATCTGTAATGAGTTTAAAATAATTGTTAAACGTAGCCGGTAACTTCGAGGTAGTAGATTTATACATGAATTTGCTCACTTCAAGGTTGTATATATCTTTTAGTTGCAGAATTTTTTGCATTTTACAAATGATAGTAACTTTGTTAGTCAAAAGTTTATCTGTGTTGAAGCATCTCATGGCGCTGTTTAAAACAACCGATATTGTCTGCAAATGACATGAAGCTGCTCTTCCCCAGGCAATAATTCCATACTGTGCTCGTGAGTTTATTAAGTTGTGATACAACATACGTAATGCTTGGATATTTACATAATGTTTAACTTCATACATTACACCAACATATTTGGATATAGTACTACACAACTGTTTACAATGCTCTTCCCATGTCAGTTTTTCATCTACAATTACACCAAGGTACTTGTAAGTCAAACTTATTTCAATACTATTTCTGTTTACATTTATTACAAGGGATTCAGTGCTCAGATGTTTGTTTGTGATCAACATATATTTTGTTTTCGAAATATTTAGTAAGAGTTTTTTTGCGGTTAGCCAATCCATTACTTTTGTTATTTCATGATTAACCGAGTTTTGTAATTTTCCCAGATTGTTGTCGCTGTGAACTAAAACTGTATCATCAGCAAAAAGTATAGTTTTCATAGAATTTGACTTTTGTAAGTCACTGATAAATATTACAAAAAACAATGGGCCTAAAATTGAGCCCTGGGGACCCCAGAAATAATTGAATTTAAAGATGATTTAATATTTCCCCCTTGAACGTACTGTTTTCTGTTGGAGAGATAAGTCTGTATTAGTTTGAGCGCATTTCCTCTCACGCCGTAATGCTCAAGTTTTGTAGCAAAACAGAGTGATTTACTGAGTCAAATGCTTTTCTTAGATCCAAGGAAACCGCACATGATATAAGTTTTTTATCGAGGTTCCGAAGAAGGTTTTCGTACAAGTCTGTAATAGCCAGGGATGTGGAATGGTTGTTGCGAAAACCGTATTGTTGCTGACTCAATAAGTTGTTTTTGGTAAAATAATCGTTAAGTCTTCCGTACAGTACCCTTTCAAAAATTTTTGAAAAGTGTGTTAGAACTGATATCGGTCTGTAATTAGTAGGAATTTCGCTATCTCCCAACTAAAAAATTAGTACTACTTTAGCGATTTTTAGATTGTTTGGAAAGACACCGTCGCATATGCTTTCGTTTGTAACATTTGATAGAAGCTGTGCTAATAAGTATTTTGACAATTTCAAAAGGCGCACCGGAATATCATCATGGCCACATGTTTTTTTAGAGTCTGATCCATTAATTAGTTGAAGTATTTCTTCAGGAGTGGATTGTGATAAAAAGATAGAATTCACTTGGCGTGGTAGAAGATATTTTTTTATATTTGATCAGTAGTTTTAGATGGGCCAGTAGGAGTGAAATTTGTCTGAGCCGAAGTAACAAAGCTATGATTTAATGCATCTGCAATTAATTTTGTGGATGAGTAAACTCATCCATCAACTTTTAATCTTTGAGGAAAACTACATGGTTTGGTTTTGCCAAAAAAATGATTATTTAACTTCCAAGTTCTTTTTGAGTTTCTGCTGTTTTGGGCAAATTGTTCTTCGTAGTATTTGCGCTTTGCTAAATCCTTGACATGAGTAACACGGTTTCGGAATTGTTTGTAAGTTTCGAGATCTGTAAGTAGTTTTGATCTTTTGTAAACGCGAAGCAAGTAGTCTCTATGTTTGATAGAAGAAATGATCCCTTGTGTTATCCATGGCTCTATTTTAAGTTTATATTCCCTTCTTGTGTATTGCCGAGCAAGCATGTGTGTATCCGCAAGACTTTTCATGGACCTTACAATAAAATCAAATTTTTCATTAACATTCCATTCTGAGGATTGCATCGGTAACAAATCTAAAGTTTCGTGCAGATCACGATAAAAAGCAATCATATTAATGTTACTTGTATCTCTAAAAAATCTTGTTTGACATTTCTTTTTAATCGAGCTTTACTCACAGTCAAATAAATTGGATAGTGATCACTAATATCACGCAGCATAATATATGGCTTTATTTTGGTAGATAAATTATTTGTATATATATGGTCGATGCATGACGCTGCTTCGTTTGCCACTCTGGTTGGTTTATTTATAATTGGGTAGCAGCCAAGACAGCAAAAAATTTCTATATACTGTTGTTTTCTGCTATCACGTGTTGCATTAAGTAGATTTATGTTAATATCGCCTAATACATAATACGCATAGTTATTTTTTGCGATTTTTGTGATTGTTTCAGAAAGTGATTGAGAAAACTCATCTATGTTATATTGAGGATGTCTGTACAATATTCCGATTATTACTTTCTGACATTTTCCTAATATCTCCAACCATATGTTTTCACATCCATACATTTTGAACTGGAGGTCACGTCGTTGTAGATACTTCAAATTATCTTTTATGTAGGCACCTACACCTCCAGCTTGCGTTTGGGAATTTTCGTTAATGAAATTATAGCCTGGAAGTGTGGCTATAATTGAGGTTTCCTTAATTCTGGTTTCCAACAGCGCAATAATATCTGGTGGTTTTGAACATGGAGTCACGATTTCTTCAATCTTGTCCATATTTTTATGCAATGACCTTATGTAGCCAGGAGAGATCATTTGACATCAACTTATCAATATGGCTCACAAAGTCAGTATGTGCAGCATACTGTGAGAGAGGTAGTGATAGATCGCTATCAGAGTGGTTGTTGCTACTTGCTAAGCATTTACAGTCAGGAAACAATTCAGCATTGCAATGTTTACAGTCATTCATCTAGGTTTAGGTGGGAAGCACACTTTGCACTGCTACACTAGCAGCCATATACTCATCACAGAAAAAGCATTCCAACATATACAATTCATACATTTACGTATGTATTTTGCTTCTGGTAGTTTGTTGTTCAAGTACAAGTAATCGCTTGCACTGAATGTTTTGTTTCAGAATGCATCATTACGCGACGCCTCATCTATGCTTGTGTAATAATACAATTGTACAAATAAGACAATATTGTTCAGTTTTCAACTGACCAAATCATTTTGGAGCCGGAGCCAAAAGTTTTTGAATGTTGGACCCGGATCGAGAGCCAAAAACTTTAGATGTCTGGAGCCAGAGCCTGAAATTTGAGTTCCAGCTCCGCAGCCCTGCTTTAAGCTATTGCAGCCTACGATACGGAAATTGCATTTGGTAAGATAAACTTATTTTTTTGTGCTTTAATATTAGGAATGCTCCTCAGAATTTTGTCCAAATTTTAAGCCTCTGCGGATTTCCGATTCAATGGACATAATCGCCACACTATTCACGTTCTCGTGTTGGATTGATGATCTCAAAGATTTTTAATTATTTTTAGGTTAAAAAAAAAACTTTTTTCCATGTGCCACGCTGACGGGGTTGATCATGTAAACCTTGAGGGCAATAAACAAATTTGGGAAAGAGGCTGCCTTATCAGGTCTCTACTAAGGAAAAGGAATAACGCTATTAAAAAAACGACTGAACAACACACATTTAAAATTACGAACTAAACTTAACCTTCAGAACACAAGTGGCAGTAACTATTGAAACAGCAACAACTATCGTACCGTATCTTGCAGCAACTTCTAAAGCTTGGCCTGCCAAGTGCCAAACACGGAGCGTTTGCAACTGAAACAGAAAAAAGCTTCAAAACTCAAGCCTTCTCTGCCCTACAGTGTTGCCAGATGGTTGTTACCTAACTCTGCTAAATCGTGTCACGAAAAACTGCTAGATCCTGCTAAAAACCATGTCACAAAATTTTAGCTAAAATCTGCTAAAAATAGTGAAATTCTGCTAAAAAAACTGCTGTTTTCGAAGTGTTTAAATTAATCTTGTAAAACTATGTATCAATTTTTGTTTTTGAGTATCAACAGACCAGATATTAGGCCTACGACTTCTTGGTGTAACTGAACCACCTGGAAAAATCATATGTGTTGTGGAATAAAAATATATACTACCAATGTAGTCTTTTAAACCCAATGCGCTCACTAAGCACAGAAGCAAATTTTAGGCTTCACCGAGCCATCCAGTTGCTTTTTATTATGATGCAATATTTTTCTTGAAGCAACTTCCCTACGTCATAATAAAAATTCCAGTGGTAATAGCAATGGTATATTTATGCATCAAAACGATTAAAGGCAGCAGCTAGTTGTGCCTGGTTGTCTTCGTGTTGCCCAATATACAGCATCAGAAGGAAAGTAAAGAATTTTTTGATGAAGAAAGTGTAACAGTTTTCATCTCTAAAAATTGTTGGAACAAGTATTTGGCCAGGAATGTGTTATCTGCTAATCCTGCTAAACGGTTTTCAAAATCCTGCTAGAAAATCAGCTAGCTGCTAGATTGAAAAATTTCCAGCTAGCAGTGAGGAAAACCTGCTAGATCTAGCAGAAAAACAGCTAAAATGGCAACACTGCTGCCTGAAGTAGCTGCTATTGAAAAACTAGACTACACATTATCGAAAAACAATGACCACTGTTACGATTCCAAAACGAACTCTGATTAAAGAGGGTGTTCAAACCGCGCAGTTCATTTTGATTTTCGTTGGCAACGGATCCCACGCTTAAAAAATAATGGGCCCCGGACCTGCACTACATAGGCAGCTTCAATAGAAAGTGTAAGTTTGCGTAGGTTAGTTGGCGTAGCGCGGGGCCCTCTTTGGCGCGAGGCCCGATTGGAAGCAATCGGTCCAATCGGCTGAAGGCCGGCCCTGTTCTTACCTCTGTGGAGAGTTTACATGTTTTCGCTTTTGAACTTTCGATCGCCAAGCTCTTAGTGACATATAGGAAATCGTTACATTCATTAAGTTTTTCTCGTTTCTGAGCTTTAGTTGATCATGTTTATAGGTAATATTCATGATATTGCAAAAAAGCTTCGAATTTGCCGATGTCTTTCTACTATCTTGCCAGTATGTACGAGAGCTGTCGCTAGCGAACCATGTTAGGTAATAGTGTACGGCAAAGCACCTAGGCGTTTAAGGGTTAAGCGATGCTGCTTGCAGCAAACAAAACAGATACAATACATGACAAGAAAGCGCTGGTAGATATATCGCCCGGACAAGTGTTTTAACCGTTTCTCGGAAATTTCACTTTTCTTGTCTGTCCCAACCAAGCAAATAAGATTTAAGCGATTGGCCTGGTGCTGATAGGCTGTTCGGTTGCAAAACTGTATTAGAATTGCGTAAGTTTTACAACTACGCTAAGCAATTTTCCTATTTTGTTCATGATGTCTCAGAAAATTAAGGAAAAGCACCAAGATGCGATCGACCGGTCAGTTTCCTATAGGTTTGAGTTTGAACGTTTGCAGGGCTGGAAATGAAGTGCATGTTAGAGAAGTGAAAGGCTGCATTTTTAACATTGCAGTCATGAACGCAATTTTCTTGGTATTTGACACAAGAGAGGTGGCTTACTGCAACATGCAATAAATGTTTTTTCTATAGGCCTACTTGGTCGGACTTAGTTTGCAAAGGCAGGGCACATCTCTTCTGAAGAAAGTCAGTTAAATTTAGAGAGTCAGTTATCTCAGCTGGCAGCACGGTAAGTTGGCCCCCGGTTGCTATGCACTGTAGGAAGCGTTTCATACGCTTGCAAACAGCTTGTTGCAACACAAGTATTAACGGCCAGCGCTTATTTCTCAAGTTACTCAGTAAGACGCAAGCAATATCAGGGGTAGATATGTCTGGGGAGCTCACCAAAACCCATCTTTTCCTTCACCGTCAGGAACATTTTCAATACCTTCACGCTGTTTCTCCCAATTTTTTCTGTGAGGATTGATTAGTACCGCATTTTTCGGACCATAAGGCGCACTTAAAATCCTCTAATTTTCTCAAAAATCGAAAGTGCGCTTCATAACACGGTGCGCCTAACGTATGGATCTGGTTGTGCTTTCTCACCTAGATCCAATTGTATTTGGTAAAGGGTGCTATTGCTAGTTACGATTTTTTTGTAAACAGACCATCGTGTTTCGTAATAAACCAACAACGATTGCAATGAGTAGCGTATGTGGTTCCGAGAGTAGATAGCACATGTCACAGATCGTATTTAAGGTTGCCGGACGTCCTTGAGCGCCAAGAATTGTCCTTGAATTTTCTATCAAAACTCGTTATGTCCTTAATTCTTGAAAAACATCGTGTTGTCCTCGAATATTTTCCTGCGTCCTTGCAAATTCTTGAATAGATTTAAATTGTTTATTGTTGAACTATTGATTATATTGAACATTCAAAAATCAAGAATAAACTATGTAAATGAACAGAACAACGTGTATATTAGTTTCCTCTTCAGTTCTGTAGTAAAAACCTTGTTGAAAGGGTGAAAGTATCCATGGGTGACCGCAGAAATTTTTCCAGGGGGTTGCAACGTTTTGCTTATCTTTTTCAGGTTGCTGAAGTTACAATGCAAACGGATGTTCACAAAGCGCGTTACTGTTTCTGCACCACAAAGAAAATGCCCCAAGAAAGCATGCGCTCTATTCGCATTGCTTTCTGCAGTTGGCCTATCAGAATTGCTTTTTCTTTTCATAAACCTCCTAATATCCATTTATGAGAGCACTTTCTACAAATAAGTCATAATCAATGACGAGATCAATATTGGCGGTGAAAAAACAAGAAAGTTAAACACTCTCGCAAAACTTTCAAACAATGAGAAATGGATCTGTATCTTGACACGACTATCGGACAATTTACTAAAGTTAGAACTTACTAAAATTAGAACACCACGCAGGCGTAACAACTGAGTAGATGAATTATGAAATTTCGCCACAGCCAATATAGCTTTGCAGTTAGTACTCGCTCAGAGGTCAGAACTAAGCCTTAACGATTAAGACTTATTCACACAAGCCTTTTATAGAGGTATATCTAAAAAGCCACGTAGTTTCATACTGTGTGAAAAGAAACCTGCATTAGCGTAGCTTGATTAAGCTATTCACTCAGGCACACTGGTCGCACTCAAAGCTAATCTCACACTATAATAGCTTTTTACAAACGTATGGAAGCACTGCTGCAGATTAACTCATGCTTCTTTTCACACAGTATGAAACAACGTTTCTTAGAGGGCCATGCCCGTCAAAATTTTTAGAATTAAGTAGTCATTTTTCGCTTTGAGAGGCGGTATCCCAAAAAAATACTGTTGCCCGCCTAAAATCAAACATTTTAGCCCCTCCAAATCGTTTGGTCACCCAAAAAATTTTGGCTGGCTACGCCACTGAGTCACTGTATCGCTGCATCACCTATCAAAGATGTCTGTGGTCAACAGTCACATGCGGAAAAGCACATTAACTATCGTAAATCATAACTTGAAGTGAACCTTTCAAGATTCGTTGCTATTTATTGTTACGCAACAAAGAGCAACGGCGGAGCAATGCGCTCGCAAGTTTCGTAACGTTTTGAGTCTGCAGACGAAGGAGTGGATATAAGTGAACTGCAAGATCATCACTGCAACACACCAGAATAGTGAAGCTGGGGGAGCTATGGCTTTGCAGCAAGCTTTTTGAGGAAATCGCCTGCTTGGAATTGCTTTCATCTTTTTGTGACGATTCGAGCTTGACTTATCATTCAGCAGTAACGGTGACAGCAGTGATGCACACAGACGAATCATGTCGCAATTTATTTGCACAAGAAAACCAGTTTCGTGTATTAACAAATCTTCAGTTCTGGCTCTTGTGCAGTGTGAGTGCCATGCCGGTAAATAAAATGTTATTGCAAGAATTAAATCAATTTAATCGGAATTGAGATTCAGATCAAGAAATTTTGGCTCTTAGTCCAATTGCTGGGGGAAAATGCCCAATTCGCCCCTCCTGTGGACGCTCATGAAAGTAGCCCACCGTATCTCATTGAAAAACAAAATGCCCTTGAAAAAATTTCAAGTGATCTGGCAACCGTAATCGTATTACTCTGCGGAGCCCTGACTGCGTAGGCACACACCGAATAAAACACGCGCACCGCTTCAACTTGATTCTAACCCAGTGCTCTTCAACAGGGGCTCCGCGGAACACTAGGATCCCGCAAAACATGTAGTGGGGTGCCGTGAGACTTTCTCGTTTTTTAGGGGAAATGATTTTTGCTTCAGTATGTTGATGTGTCATTATGAAATATTTTAGATAACCGTGCCGCATTCAGACTCCAAGTAGGCCAGATTGTTATCCAGGAAGTTGACTGCTGAAAGCGGAACAAGAAATATTGATAGTTTGTGCGTCACTTGTTGTTCATTGTTGTGCAGCTAAGAAGAACGTTATTGTTGCATCACAGTTATATACGATGTTGCCGATGTACAGTTCGCAGTAGAGTAGACTGAGTAGAAAGTAGACTCAGCCTGAGCCTAGTAGAGAGTAGACTCATATGTGAAGCGAAAATAATAACAACAGCTAAGGTGTGGATTGTAATGAGCAATGTAGTTCAAATGTAAAAGAGGCACCTAATCAGAAACGGGCCAAATGTAATTCAATTGCCAAAGTTAGAAAATGGGACAACACATATTTCAGATACGGGTTCTTTTTGCCGAATGACCAAATTCTGAATGTAGCAGCTAAATTCCAAAAATGCAAGAACAAGCGAGTCATTTTTAGGTTCTGTAACAACTGTTTGTTTGTTCAAGTATCTAAAAACGAAATACTTGATTTTCTTAAAAGTAATTTGTGTCTTAAAAAATTTTTTGGCGGGGTTCCATGACAAACGCGAAAGTATATTAGGAGTTCCTCGATGACAAAAAGGTTGAAGAGCACTGTTCTATTCGTGTCTGGGGGATTAGCCATGTTTGACAGAATTAAACTTCCTCGCATGTACAGTAATCAGTCACAGATTAAACTCCCAGTGGCGACTCCGGCACTAGGGAGTTATTGCGAAAGAGTTGAATACAGTTTGCCTTATATCTAAGTTTTGCTTCATTTAAATGCGCCCTATAATCCGGTGCGCCTTATGTATGAAAAAAAAACAGCTAGCATTGAATGTTTTATACTGCCCCGTATAACCCGGTGCGCCTTATGGTCACGACAATACGGTACACGCTTGACTTGCTGTGTACTAACCATATTTGTTAGGAAATATTTGCTGAATACGCGGTGTATTTTTGTCCCGCACCGATTGTTGTTGTCCATGCTCTGCTGCACCTGTGTACGTTCCGTGAGAAGCTTTGTTGCCAGGTACCTCGAACCAGAGTGTTGTGAGAAACCTTTTATCTGCTCCTGCGGTTTGGTAGAATTTTCTGTGCAAGCAGCTTCGAATATTTAGGTTTGCATTAGATAATGAACAACAGCATTACGCCTTAATTAAGCAAGTATTTGTTAAATGTTCAACAAAATTATGAATGGCAAATGCGTTTTCAAGAGATTGATGCTGATTGCAGTCAGGTGAGCTACAAGCACTTGTAGACTGATGGCGAAGAAGCAGCAAAATACTGATATTAACAAAATTGTCCTAAAACTATAGTAAACGTAGTTAGGTCTTAAAACCTTTTCTTGGTATGTGGTCGTGTTAAATTGTTGTAAGTGAATTATTTATTTTACTTAGAAATGCAATTTTTAATTTTGTACGCTGTTGGTTGTCATGTGTATGACCGTGAGGCAGGTGTGGTCAGGTTAGAAGAAAAATTTTCAAAGATGTGACTGCTAGTGAAAGAACTAAAACATATGGGTTTTGAAATGCTTCGAGAATTGATGTAACGTCATCAGACAAGCAAGAGACCACGTAGTTGCATCCTCGCTTTCCTTTTTCATATTTACACCAAGGGTTACGGAGCCGGAGCGCCGGAGCTGGGCATTTTGCCTGGAACCGGAGCTCAGATTAAACATCAGAAAGAGCCGGAGCTCAGTTTAAAATTTAGGACCGAAGCTGGAGATATGACCATTTGAGAGGTAGCTCCAGCTCCGTGTCCCTTCCTGGATACTAACGTTTTGCCAAAGCTACTGAAAACTAAACTTACTTTACTTAAAACAGTGCTTTTTATAGCACACTAAACGCGATTGCTACGAGTTACGACACCATACTGCAACAATGGATCTGCGAGCAATTGAAGTTTTTTTCAGTTTAATCATCGCTAAGGCTGTGAAATCGTTACTGGACAGGCGTGGTGTTACTTTCAAAAGTAAGAAAAACGTTAACTACCACAGCATCTTACTTTCTAGTCAGAATGATCAAACCGGGTCTGTTGTGGTGCAGCGAAATAAAGAACAAAACTATAAATCAACAAGTGTATAATATAGCTAAATAATCATGTTCTTAGCAGCGAGTATGATTAAGATACGATATCATTGCAGGCCTAATGTGAAATGCACGGCACAACATGTAAAGTAGCATTTTTTATATTAGAAACATTTAGTATTACCAAAAAGGTTTACTAGATCATTGGCAAAGTTCACTAAAAAAACATTACGCTTCCAAGCAGCAGCATAACTAACATGAAAGTAATAACTAATTGTTAGCGAATTAGCTTTGCATTTTCAGGAGGGTAAAAAAGTGCCATGTAAACAAATATGTCCTTTTGTTGATTGTCATCTGTAGAAACAACATTTACATTTTCAGCACGGTAACAAGTCGTATTTTCTATTAAGCTTTGCAGGTTAAATTGTGGTTTACTTTGCGGTTCATCACCGCTTTTTATGAGTGCAAAAGATAAGAAATCAGAAGTTTTCAGCTAGACCAGTGGTCTTCAACGTGGGCGAATTCGCCCCCAGGGGGCAATTTTATGCCTTGTGATTTCTGCAGGTTGAAACATACTAGAATTTTGAATTGATTCCAAAGAAAACAATACTTGTTACTTTGAGATCAAAGCATTTGATGCACTTGCGACTCCATGGTTCATAACAAAGGTCATATAACACATGATATCGAACTGGTCGCGTAATAATAATACTAACATGTTTATGTGTAACGCTTCACTGCACCAACTATTGAAGATCACTAAGATTGTCACTGGCTGGGAATCAAGCGTTCCGGTTTTCACGAAGATTATGAATGTGCAGGATTTTGTTGAGTTGAATGTTCAAAATAAGCTAAAAGAGTAGAGAAACTGTTGCACTGAGTAGTTTGTTAGGTTGGTTAACCCAATCTTTGCATGATCAACGTCAAAAACGTACATCAAACCATAACATTTGCCAGCCTGCATACATCAGTACGCGGGGTTTTGGACATTTCTTGTATAGTATGCGTTACTTAGTTCTATTATACCGATACTGGTTGAAAGCGACCAATACTGATATAGCTATCGGAAAATACGCAATCGGTCAAACTCCATTTTTCATGAGGAAAACTTCAGCTTTTTTGAACGTAGTAAAAATGGCCCAACAATCATAACATTGCTACCACTAAACCATAGCAACGACTTTCGCGGCGACAGCGAATATTAGTTACAAGTTGCCGTCAAGTTTAGTCAAATCCCTCCAACCGTATTTTGTTACTGTATTATTAGCAAAATTGCCTTGAAACAAGTCTTCCTGGCCTTCGGTAAAGCATTGCCAAACCGTTGTCTTGTAGGCAATAAAATATGAAAGTCCTTTATCACGTGTTTTATTATATTTGGTTAGCACCTTGAGTAAAATAATGTAGGCTTACTGAAATGTGTTCTGTTGTAAAAATACTGGAAATCTGGCGGTTACGAGATGATGTACGCAGCAATTAATGGCTAGTAACATTAGTAACACTAACAGCTAGCCGTAACTTGTAAAATGTGCTAATCGTGTTTTCAGTTAGTTCGAGTGTTTTGCTGTACTGTGGATATAGCTACACTGTGTTCATCTGACTTATGACAGAGCGTAACAGAACAGTAGGCTAGGAAAGGTGTAACTTAGTCCAGCGAATAAACCCAAGCACCCAATCTTGGCTAAACTAAGAAGACCAAAAAATCCTTTTCGCCACCTGTTTGAGCAGGCGTTCCCGAATTTTTTCTCTGACCATCCACCCCTTCAGCGTTTCGATAGATGACCATGTACCTCTAAAATTTTTTATGAAAAAAGGACTGAGGAAAATAAGAAAAACCCACTGAGGTTTAATAGAACATTTAGATTTTTATAAATATGAAATAGAACTTTTAGATTTTTAGAAATATATTTTCAGACAACGAAAAACTATAGGTAGGAGGCGATTTTCCAACAAAATTCCCGCAGGGGGCGACTGTACAAAAACGTTTGAAGACCATTGAGCTAGACCCTTTAAACGCCCGCGCCGGCCACTGCAGTGGCCAGTGAAGTTATGATTGGCCATAACTCCTGAACGGATTGAGCTAGAGAGTCAATGAAGTCATCGTCGGATCCGTACGACAGCAACAAATCTTTTGAGGTAGATTAGGAGCCAGAGTGACGTCACTGTGACGTCGTTTTGGGGGAAAAACAGGTTTTCATGTCGCCAAGAAAAATGAGTTGCTCCCATTCGAAAAGCTATAGAACTCAAACCAAACACGTTGGAAACAAACTTTCTACGATATAGTGTCATGAAAGACGTTTTGCGATGATTTTCAAAAAACTTGAACTTTTTCTGGTAGGGGGTCAAACGGGCCAATATCCAAAAGATAAGTACTGCAAATTAACAAATATGGATTTTTTCAAAAATGTCAAAGGTAAAGGTACTGTACATTTTCTCAAATTCATTGGATTCCTTGCTGTCTTCCTCATCCAGGGATGTTTTCACTGGCTCTTTAGCCCAATCTGTTCCGGAGTTACAGCCGATCAAACTTCACCTGTCACTAGTGGCCGGCTTGGGCGTTAAAGGGAAATCATACTATTTTGTCGAACAAACGGCTTTCAAACACACCTTGGCATTTCTGTTAATGCAAATATGTGCATGTTGGAACGAACGCATGAGAGAGGTAATTGACTACGTGTTTTGCGCTCTTTGTATGGTTTGCCCGGGCAAAGCTGCCAGATGAAACCGCCAAAGCTGCAACACTCAAAGCATGGTCGATTGGGACTGAACTGTGTCTAAATGCTGGGACACAAATGTAGTTTTCCAAACGGCCGTTTTCTTGATTCGGGTGGTAAGAAATAACAAAGTCACTACACAAAAACAGCAAAATCTGCAACAGCCTTTCCAGAATTAGCATATATTACCGTTATCTTGAGTTACGTTGGTGCTAGGAACTGTGCTCCGAATCATCTGAACCTGTGCTTGTTGTTTTTGGCTAATGTTCTCTTGGTTGGAGCGCTGATTGTAAAAAAACGACAACATTATCCTAATCAAATAAGTTTGGGATATCCTTTTGGTTTTGTGTACCTGATATATTGCATTTTCCATTTAACTTTAGGCACAACAAACAATTAAAAATATTAATTTGTAAAAATGAACAGAAGCCAGAGCTGGAGCTGGAGACATGATATGGAAAAAGAGATCTCCGGAGCCCAGTGGCGTAGCTTGAATGTAGGCTGCCCGGGGTGGCCCTTGAGTTTGGCGCCGCCGAAGCCGATAAAAATAAGTATTGCACAGTGACTCCCTCTTAGAACTTCTTTGTATATATATCAACTAGTTTGTGCGCCATTAAAATGTTACAGTACTCTCAAATGCTCACATATGGTATGTTTTAAATACAACGCCAAAAAACTCGAACATTGTAAATAATAGTTAAACAAAAAGCAAAAATGACATATAGGGAAAAATAGTAAAAAAAGTATAAAAATTAGGACTATCCTTGTTTCTGAAATGAAAACTACAATATCCTGCACAGTAACTTTTCTTGCCTTTTTGTTGGCAAATTCTTCAGTGACAATGTCAAAATTTATATTATCTGTCAATTGTTGCTCTATAGACAGTGTGGCAAAATTCTCAACCACAAGGAGCTCATTCTAGATCTTAAGCAATTCTTGATAAGTTTTAGTTTCAAAAATCTTCTCTCACAGGTAGCAACACTAACGGCAATTGTGAGGAAAATCCTCAGCATTAGTACTATTTTTGGAACAGAGTTCCCAAGGTTATAGTTTTGAATAAACTGCAAATTTCAAGGGGCCTTCTTTCTCTACTGTGAACTGTACATCGGCAACATCGTATAACCATGATGCAGCAATAACGTTCTTCTTAATTGCACAACAATGAACAACAAGCGACGCAACACCTATCAATATTTCTTTTTCGGCTCTTAACTGCACTCAACCTCCTATACGACTAACTGGCCTACGTGGAATCTGAATGCAGCGATGCGGGCTACAATTTTCATAATGAAGCATCAACATATTAAAGCAAGAAATCATTTCCCTTAAAAAAACAGGGAACCCTCACGCAACCCTTAAAACTCACGTAACCCCACTACATGTTTTGGGGAACAACAAGGTTCCGCGGAACCCTTGTTGAAGACTACTGAGCTTATCTACACACACGGAAATCTATTTTGAAGAGCACAAATCCAACTACACATTTATTAGATTTACACAGGAATGTTTTTTAGACCCAACAATGCGCTTTCACTGGCAGGTACAAAACTTTATAGCACCTACAAAAGCTTAGAGCTCATCACAGCCACACGTTTGCCCCCAGTAATCCACCATATTCCTAAGTTATATAACATCATACAAGGGCTACGATCTAACGTCAACAACGACCCAACACTCGATAAATCACCCGTATAGTGAATCAGAAAAATTTGACACCAACTGAGTTGATAAGCGTTTTGAGTACCGTGTTGCAACTTCATGTAAAAAATCCTATTGATACAACACCCCTCATACACGATTGTTCATTGTTTGGCTAAGATAACAATCGCTTAAATACACATGTCATTGTTTAAATTACTCAAAATCAAAAACGTCCTTCAACTGCGAGTAGTGTCACGACATTAAAACCACTTTTATTTCAATACAGCTTTTGCAGGTTTATAGCCTACAGCATAACGCATAGTGCCGCCCCCATAAAAGCACTGCCAGGGGGCAGACAGCCGCCCCCCCTTAGGTACGCCACTGCCGGAGCCGCAGCAGTGTCATTTTTATGACAGCTCCGCAGCCATGTTTACAACTCAATCAAAGGTCAATGATGACAAATAAGAATCTACTTTACCTTTAGCGATGGCCCTAGCCATAAACCCTGTGGCACTCCCAGAGATACCTCCCGAGTAATTGACCTGTGTTCCTGCACAATAACATACTGCTGTTTGTCTTGCAAATAACTAATAAAAACTCGTGGGGCAAACTTCCAATCCCATAAAAATGATGTAACGTCTGCAGATGTATGTCATGATAAAAGGTATTGAAGGCCGTATACAAATCACACAATACAACACAAGCGGTAAGCCCTTTCTCCGTGTTTCGCAGAAAGTTTTGATGTATGTCGTATATAAACCATACTGCTGTTCAGAGAGCATATGGTGTTGCTTAGTATAGGTATACAGTTATGAAACAATTTTTCAAATACTTTCTTGATGGCTGAGAAGAGTCAAATCGGTCTGTAGTTAGTACAAAGATCTTTTCCCTCTGTCGTGAATGGGGACTACTTGTGCACACTTTAAGCTTTTATGGCAGGTACCGTCTCGTTTGCAAAGATTGAATTGTTCGGCTAAGCCTGGAGACATGACATTTTTCACAATTTCAGTGTATGTATTGGTATGTCATTCATCTTAACGCCCTTATATTCTAACAGTCTGTTATTGACAGCCTCAACTTCTTGAGGGAATTCATGATAATGAAAGGGGTAACATTCAGCGCATTCTTGAAATATGAAAAGTTCCCATTGGTATATTACTCTACGGAACATTGTTCTGAAAATACATGGCACTTTAAGTGAAAAAATGAATTTAATAAAAATAGGGTTGTGATTTAAATTTTGATAGGGTCTAAGACACCGTGAGATATAACTGCAGATGATTTTGTTACAATCCAGTAGGAATCGCATGGTCGCGTGTAGTAGTGTAGATGAATTAATGCAAGCCAAACACTGATAAGGTACGAAAAGGTTTAACTCAAGTTGAACAATACTCAAATGCGCGGCAATACTCAATGCGCGGCAATCAACATGAAGTGACTCCATAACAATGGATAGGGAATCGATAGACAAGGAGAAATTTAGTATTTGGCGGAAGGTAGCATACCGCAATATATAAACAACAAAAATTCGTACTTTTAAGTTCCAACCATAACATTTCCACGTCGTTCGCTTCAAACTCGTAAAGGCGAAAGCAAAAAATATCATTTCATAAGCGAGGCATGGTACACGTAGCTTCGCCATTAGTGCAGGCTCAACGCATTTCACTTCCTATGCGTTTCATCATAGGTATATTACGGAGAGATCGGATTCATGTGACATGCTCGTTTAATCTTATCCCCACGATGAGACGTCGACATTTACGTTAGCTCGGCCATGTCAGCAGAATCGAAGGCGGGCGCAACGAGAACAGCCAATTTTGTTATGCATAATTCATATTTCTGTTCAGCAAATTTCAAATTCACGTTGTTCTGTGCAGCCATTTTTACAAAGCAGCCATCAGACCAGGCTGCCGCAAGCACCGCTACAAGAACGTGGTCAAGCGTGATTCAACAGTATTTAACATTCCGTGTGTGTCCGGGACACAACGGCTGGGAACCGAGACCCATGACGTGTTGCCCTGGGAAAGGGCTTTTAAACTTCCACCAACAAATACCTTGTTGTCATCATCGACGTGAAAGGTGATGATGTACTGTTGGTCGACTTCTCATAAATAACAAAGAATATTTATTGCCTCGTATATTCGCAGCGCATAAATGTTTCATCATTTTTAAATAATTCATGACTTTACCCAGCAGAATTCAAGCTTCCGAATGAAAATTAGAAAGCGATAGAAGTGGAGACAGCTTGAACTGAGTCTTTTGAGACAGTCATTAATTATGTCAAACACAGAGTTTTTTCCACCAACAAACTGCTAAGATCTCGTAGCTCAGAAAAGCAAATACAAATATAACGTGTGATATTTCATTTCAAGGAGATGTATTTCTTTTTTCAAAAAAAGCAAGTTGCATTTATCAGTGTGAAGTTAACTATATACTAAACACAAAAAATGAAAAACTTCAAAACCAACAACAGATTGATGAACGATTTTGTATAATTTGTGTCATCTCCTGTTAATGAGAATTTTAGTGAATCATGTATTAAAACATTCATTTGCATTTTATATTTGCCATAAAGGATAAAAACTTTAAACAGCTTCATGCTTTTAGCTGCAACGCCTTTCTTCCTTAGGTTGCTGTACAACTTCAAAAACTTCTTTCAGGGTAAAACCTAGACACAATCATGGGTTTGTAAGTTGCAATGAATTATCTAGTTTTACCTTCGTAAACAATATGTGATGTTGTTTGGCCTGCTCTTTACATCAGTAGACTTGCACATCGGGATACAGGCCAGTGCTTTTGCAAGTTTTGGTGTGGGAAATTACTTACTTTGTTTGTTATATTTCGCATGACCCAACGTCACAAAACCATTAAGTGTTTGATATTTGTGGAAGACCTTTTTCACCTTCCTGGATTTGCCTTTTCAGATTTCACCTTAGTTTGAATAGCCTTTGGCGCAATATTGTGAAAAACGTTTTTTTTACCACGGAACAGATTGAGACGTGAACGATTTGAAAAAACAGTGTTAGTAAAAAACAAGAAAAAGGGTTCGGTGGCTTTCCTCTTTGTTTTCAATACTTCTCACTGAATTTGACAAAATAAAGTTGAAAGATGTTGTGTTTGAACGCGTCAAAGCGAAACATGAACCCGAAATCACTGGACCTCTAAGATGAAAGTCAGAAACACTCAAATCTCTTTCAAAGCTTCGTTTCTGACGAACCAGCTTTATTTGGCTTGGTTGTCATTTTCATTGGAAAATCTCGTATAATGCACGTTTTTCTTTGCACTTGGTATGTATGAAACATGAATGGTAAAAATACTGTATAGTAAGTAGAAGCATGATCCTATATGTTTGAACTAATTTCACCGCTTTTCGCCATATTCCTATAACGAAATAGTATGTGTCATGAACGAGTGATGAGCGCATCGCTTGAACAGGTTACATAAAACGAGGGAAAACAATATTTTTGTAAAAAAAACAAGGAAAAACAATATTTTTGTAAAAATCTGTTAAGTTAAAGAAGATGCACCAAAATTTTAAATGCAAAAAATTTGAAGTGCAGTGTAAGCTATGCGCCACGTGGTAAATGTCAACAGTTTTACTTTCTAAGTCGTATGTCTTTGCATTGTTGGTTGTGATTTGTGAAAAATATAAATCATTAACCCTCTAAGCATACTATTTACGAAAAATGTGAAATTGACTGTGACGTTCCATAAACAACGTTGATTCTGTAGCGTTGTGACTTGATTTGGGACAACGCAAAAATGTGTGGATTTGAAGTTTTGCGGATCTCCGTAATTCTCATTGCAAATTAATATTTTATCTAGTACGAAACGTTGCAAATATTATTTAAATGCATTGCGTCTTCCATTAAACACGCACATTGAGGCATTAAATTTAGCAATATGAAGACCTGGCATTCGCGATAAAGTGCGCAGCTGTAAAATTGTAAGGCCCTGAATGTCAAGACACTTATCGGAATCGAGAGATTCCACTTACGCTGGTTCGGCCATGTGTCCAGAATGAACCATAAACGATTGGTGAAGCAGGTCCTGCTCGCTACGCCCACGGGAAAGCGGCCCAGATGTCGTCCAAGGACCAGGTGGAGTGACAGCATCTCCGACCTTGCTTGGTCCTATCTTGGTGTGGAGCCAGCAGAACTATGTGTCATTGCTGTTGAAAACCGTGAAGTCTTTCGTGTCATAGGACTGCTGCCCACGCTACCCTTCCCAGTGGAAAAGCGGGCACGAATAATGAATGAATGAGACTCGGTCTTGAATCAAGACTATAATCAAGACGCTTGATTATCGTCTTCATCATAAAAGCTTTTTTCACGGTCCTCTTTTGTACAAATTCCACATATCGCAGTCTTGAATTTGTCCTCATGATCTTTTGACATAATTTCAACGTAGGCCTCGCTTGGATTGATCCCGGTCACCTACATTTGGCCCCTAACCCATGGACTGTGAGGTTGCGTTGCGCTTAAAGGTGATCTTATTATACTGAAAAACCACGGGAAGGGGAGATTTTTACATGTAGATGACAAGTTTGCTTATTTAGCACTTAATATTTATAAGCCTTTTTTCTCTGAAGGAAACAGCTAATTTTACGGAAGTATTTAGTAAACCAGGGTTTTTTTAAGGCGTTTTAGGGACTCGATTCGGGTCCCTAGAATTGAAAATCAGGTCCCTACAATCAGAGAAAATCATCATCGTGTCCCTAGAATCAAAGAAAATTGGGTCCCTATAATAAGAGAAATCGGGTCCCAACAGGTTCACATCGGGTACCTAACATTTTCCTTAAAAAAACCCTGAGTAAACAATCACTAAAGTAACAAACATGAATTTCAGTGGTGATGTACGCGAGTAGACTTTTGTAATCATTTCTGTGATGAGCAAGCCCATATAAGAAATGCTTTTTTAGCCACAGACACTGTCAAATAAACAAAAACAGTAGCATGAAACGTGGATTCAACTAGCATTAAAGAAAGTTCTCTGTAAAATCATCTTACCGTGGTTTCAAATTATGCCAGTTGAAAAAAAATCTAAAAATCTCCGTCCTTTGAGCAAAATTTTGCAGAATGATACGATACCAAGTTAAATTAATCGAATGATGAAACTGTATTTGCCCGAATCTCTCAAAACGTGCGGAAGTACGGGAAAGGATTTTGTGAAATCGGTCGAATTTTTCACATATAAATAAGTTGTTCGATTCAGTGTGGTTAATTTTTGGTCAATAATAAAAGCGTTGTGGAGAGCAGATATACGTACTATTGAGCAAGCAGCTTGTATGTGTGGCAAATTTTTTTTGAGCAAAATTACTCGCTTCCTCAAGGAGACTTCAAGTTTCGCATTTTTATGCCGCTGTTACGGTTATCGTCAAATCCAGTCATAAAAACAAAAGGGCATTCAACTCTAAACTCCTAAAAATCCCGGTCTAGTAGCAAACGACGTATTTAAGTATTTAATTGGCCTAAGATAACTGCAGATGCAATCATATTATTTACTTTTGTCGTTCAACCATTAGCTTGGTAGAGCCAAGGTCACATCACTTTGAAATGAAATCTAGCGTCAGCGCCAAGCTTCCTCAAAGTTTCACAAGTTGTGCGGGAGTTACCTACAGAGGAACCTCGTGCTGTGCTCTCAGTTTACAGGAAGTGATTATCGTTTCTGGATTCATATGATGTACATTGTGCAAAGCACGACCGTATCCAAGGCATCAAAGTCGCATGTAGCTCTGTCGTTCCTGTGGTGCTGCGCGCTTTCACTTCGATCTGTAGCTTGTTTGATCAATTTTTCTTCAACTTAAGGCATTTTTGGAATTCACAATGTTTTTGCTGTACTTAGAAACGAGCTACATTTTTTCTGAAACAGTTCATTTGTAAATGCAAAACACAGAATTTCTTTCACACCTACATGAAAAGCAGGCAAAGAAAACCTGTATACTATTTTATCTTTTGTATTTTTAAAAAGGACTTTGCAGATCCCAGTGTTGACTTTTCTCTAGAAGATTCGTTTAAAATGAGCCACTTTTGCTTGTCCTCTCATCTGCTCGTATGCAAGTTATGGTAGAGACAGGTGAAGCCTGAATAGAAGGTATAGTGTTCACGATTTGTGCAAATACTTCCTATCCGACCGGTTATGCGGCACCAGAAGTTGAAGTTGTGGTTTGCGCAAAAAAAGGGCATCACAAAACTTGTTTATGATCTATTTTAGTAGGAGAGTTTGCCAAAGCACTGTTAGGCTTGGCTGAAGGTTTATAATCGCTTTCTGAAAACAAGGTGATCTTATTTCAACGATATTTTCATTACATTACAAAGCAATACTTCACCTTGACACAAAAATGCCCTTTTTCAAATAGTCTTGCAGTTACAGTGCCATTGCGTGATGTGAAGTTAAACATAAGCGTACGTTGCTTTGTAGTAAACTGACTGGGTGGCCCGTCCTACACGCTGCAGTACAAATGGCGCCAGTGAATGCGTCTTTCCTGTAGTGTCACACTGATATCGTCACACTAATATCCTGTCTTCTGTCGTCGTATGTAAGCCATATGCATTTTCTTTTTGCTAAAGCAGCACAAGCAGCTAAGTGCGTTCTTGATAACGTGCAATCCGATTAGGGTTCAAGCAGTTTCGTTAGTCTACTACGGCAGAGAGGGGACACTTTGCATTATTGCAAATGCAAAAGAGCTGAGTGATTTTTAGGTCGAGAAGAATACCTTGAACTGTATCAATATTTTTTCATGAGATGTTTCGGAAAGCTCGCAAGCAAGTAATTATTTGAAACCTGTTTCGGTGCAGCGGAGCAGACAGGTACGGTGCGGAGGTGACGTCGAAGGTGTCTCCATTCGCACGCAACTGACTCACAGGATCTGGTCCTGTTAAGTTGCTGGCGAATGCAACATTGACCTGTGAGCCGACAGGCAAATGAAGAAAAAGTTTAAAAGGAAAAGAAACGGCCCAAAAATCTTGAAATATTTGGGTCATTGGGACAAGGCTTTGAATTGCAACCAAAGAAGCAAATCACGATCGCCTGCACGAGACTAGTTGAATGTAGTAGGTTATATTTATGTTACTTGCGTCGCTGCAGTTGCAAATAAAATTACTGCTTTTTGGAAAGTCTAAATTGATTTCGTGGTGAGCGTAGCAAAGCTTTTTTTTATTTCGTAAAACGTTTTGTTTGAACGTGTAACATAGTAGCACGGTTCTATAGACCGTGATCTAAGTCAAGCTGATGCAGTCACCTGAAAACTGTTTAGCTCTAGACTTTCTAACATTTTGTAAAATTTTCGGGAATGTACGTTGGCGATCGCAGTAACTGAAGAATCAATTTTTAATTGTATTTCATGTGCTTGGCGGCCTGCACAAAACAAGAGGTCCATCTTGTTTCTTTTCCAACATTACGCACCAATTCTGCAGGTAATCGGTATATCTTGTGGATAAATGGTGAAGCGTGGTGAGCATGCATTCTACGGCTAGAAAAAATATATTCTGGCCTAACTTGCCTTAAAACATGAAATTTAGGAATGCAGGTTGTTGACACAAGGAATTGTTTCTTAGACGTTTGGTGCCAAAGTTTGTTGAACTTTGAAACTACCCCACGACGCTTCAAACAGTGCTTCCTGATTCGCCGTCTGCGATGTAAAGCAGTACTTGTTTTTGGGTTATCTTAAGTAGTAAACAAATCTCTGAGTCTGAACTATATCGAAAAGCGATTTGCAGCCATGTTACTATCAGGAAATTTATTGTTAGAGAATGCAAAACGAAAGTTATTGCGTAAATGAGTCACTTGCAGCGCAAGTGATTCAGACGCAGAAGACTGATGCAGTTGACACGCTTGACGCACATCTTGTACTGCAAAAGCTTGAGCTCAGTGCGTGCATGGGGCAATAGAGCGTTTTGATCCATGTGCCGAAAACCTGCTAAACAAGACAGATTAAATTAAATCGGAACAGATTTACCTAAATCGGAACCTGCCTAATTTCGCAGTTTTTTATGCTAAATGTGTCTGATATCACTTTTTTACGCACGGCGTCCCATAAGATCTCGGCTAAATGTGTTTGCTCTTCTGTACCATTGATAATCGAAACAAAGAATTGGGTGGATACATAATACATCGTTCTGGAAAGTACTGCAGAAACGTTTGGTGATTTAATTTTCATATTTAGACCTAAACACGGCCGTTCACCTCAGCACTCTCAAAACTGTGCCCCGAAATGGCGAATGCACCCTGTTCGGTTGTTTTGATTCATGGTCTCTGTCATTGAACAGCGAAGGTTATCTTGCATTTCGAAGCGTTTGTCATGAAAAATGTCAGTAAGTTGCAAATGCAAAACGACTTCAAGCGTTTCAAGGGTTGGTAAATTGGTTGACATCAGCTACGTCAATTTTCACAAACATTTCCTATGACTCCTTCGAGGAGAGGGAGAGAAGCCAATCGATGACGAGCTGAGATGGCTTAATTATGTTGCGTTTATGTGGATGGAGTGAATCAGCTGAAATAACTGCTTGCTCGCCTTCCTGTCTCGTTGTTGGCGGGTTTGTTAACAGAAAGCATAATAAGTTGTAGATGAAATCCTCTGTGTGATCTTTCAACTTGTTAAAAGTTATTTTATTTATTATCTTGGCATCTATTTTGTCCGAGATTTAGAATCTTAAGCCACAAATTTTGTTTCTTTGACGGTGGAAGTCAATTTCATTTTGTGGTTCTTTTGTAGGTTTAGTAATGTTTCTCATCAACAGCTTGTCTTCAGATGAGGACAAAATATTTGACTTTAGAAGAGCAACAGTATTTTGTTTGGGACACCGCTTCTCAAAGCCCAAAATGATTGAATATGCCAAAAATGTTGGTGGCATGCCCCGCTGGCAACGCCTATGCTTATCTTCCTGCTCCTGCTTCAGATGATAAACAGAAAATAAACTCTACCACACAACACAACTCGTGTGGAAACATCAGAACAAAAAGTATTGTTTTAGAGGTGAACATTTAGAGGTGAATGTAGCCTACATTGAAACAGGATGTGGTGGTTTAAGAGTGCCAATAATATCAAACGCTGAAGTGTGTGTTGCTATGTTTTTGTGCTATCTCGCTTGTTTTCACTGGCAGAGAAGATAATTACCTGACAAAGCTGATGTTAAAAAAAACAGCGTTAGAATTAACGGGACTTGCAAGTCACACCAAATTCAAAATTAAAGTTAACTGGGAATCACGTTAGTGTAATGGAATGCAAACTCCAAGCTTTTCTCGATTAGGCACAAGACCGAAATACACAATAATGAAGCAACTGAGTGTTAAAAACGGGCGTCTGACATTGTTTTTTCAGGGTTTCATATAAACTAAGATCTATAAAAATCAAAACATATTTGTGTCCTCATTGTAGCAGCGTAGCAACTACCAACAACAGAGTGCGTCAAAATACTGCAGAGAGATTGATCGATTTCGTGAATAACCTCAAACAGCTAGGAGAAAACGGTACAGGAAGTTTGCGAGAGAGTGCCACCTGTTTACTAGTCACAACAAAATTAGCTTTCACAAAACTTGCTCAGAAGCTACTGCGTCAGTATAGCAGTCATCACCCCATCGACGTGTGTCAAGGAACTTCAATACTGAGACGTCAAATGACTTAAAGCAGTCTGCTTGGAGAAAGACTGGCTATTAATTCAATTGCAACCAATATTTTACAGTTATTAGAGTTTTCATCTGCTTTTTAGTACAGTCGCTGTAGAGCAGTTTTTGTGGCAAACATGCAGTGGCAGTTTCCAGGTGATAAATAGATCTTTTATTGAATTGAATTGCAGAGAGAACGAAGTAAAACCGGCAAGCTTGAGAGATATTGGCAGAAACCGCATTTTGTGCTGCGACAGCTTATCTGTAACTATGCTATTCGGTTTGAACAAAAGCTTCAATATTGATATTTGGCGCCAAGGTCTGAAGTACAGCGCCTGCACCACAAGGGTCAACTAAACTCGAAAATGTACGTTCAGCACTTGTCACATAATGCACTTTGCTCTATAACGTTGGTCACTGAGTGCAACACTGGACGCAACTGAACAGCGGGCTTAATGCAGATCCATTTCTTCGTCAAATACTTCAGTGACGGTTCATTCAACCACATTGCGTGAAGCTAAGCGTTGCATATTTTGTGTCAGTTTTACCTTCGTGAGGCGAGCAGCACACTCTGAAAAGTTTGAAAAGTTTGCTCTGAATACAGTAAAGGGTAACTTTACCTCCTCCGAGTCACTGTGGCGGCGCCAAATCACTGCGGGGGGGGGGCGAAAAGTCCCAACAATGTCACAAGTTCTTTCTTCAATACAGTTCATTTGCTCCCGGAAAACCTCAGTTTCGAACATGGGGGCGCCAGACGTGCTTCTTGCCCCGGGCGTCATCTAACCTAGTTACGCCCCTGACAAGACCATAAAGAGTAGAAGATATTTAACCATAACAAAAGAGATGTTCAAGTCAAGAATGCCATAATCGGGAAGTTCTTAAAACAAAGCAACAGGATGAGTAAAGCGAAAACAAATGCGTTTCCTTTCATAAATGTCAAGACCCACATGCTGTTCTATTCTAGGATAGTAGACACCCGTCCAACTGTAAGTGTGTACCCATAAACTGCAAACGTTGAATGCCAATGGCGGGCTCGTTTGCAACTAAAACAAAGATAGGCCAATCGCGGGCGAAAAAGAGTGTCAATTTCTTGCAAACGCACTTTTTTGTAAGTGGTGGTATTTGGAAGCATTCGGAATCGTAACTTTTCAGAAAACTAAAGGTTGAAATCCTGTAGTCTGTGGCATAGGTGGAGGAACCGGGGGGGCCGCATGGACCTAGGTCCCCCCATTTTTATTTCTGGGGGGCCCGGCCCCCCACTTTTAAATTTCGAATTTTGCTAAAATAAGTTTAAGTAACACGATTAGAGTTGGGTCCATTGTTTAAGTAAATCGTTTAATGAAAAAACTGTTGCAGAATTTTAGCAGTATTTTGTTAATATTATTTGTAATATATTATTAGGAATTTGGCAAGATTTCGTAATTGTTTGGCAGAATACAGTACACCGTGCACAGTTTGTTACCCTGTTATTACTTGCTTACCGCATTGGTGTTGTTGAACAGGGTTGCCACATGGTGTAATGCAACACATTTTTTCTCAAAAATGTTGCAATAATACATACTTGTGTGCATGAGCGTCGGAAGGATTTTTTCCAGGGGTGTCACTAGTGGATTTTCCAAAAGTTTTTCTACGGGGGCCATAAGTGAAAAAGTTTGTTTTTTACCACTTGAAACTAAGAAAAAAGTCTTGTGTGCTGAAATTTTCAAATTCCTGCCCCTTTTCCGAAACCCATGCTTGTGTGCAGGTAAAATGCGTGCCACACCATTGAAAATTGGTGTAAATTCAAGCGTTTTAACACCATACTAAATAGAGAAACTTTGCTGAATCTTATACGCAAAATGAAATATTTGACAGATCAATTTCAATTGTGTTTTTGTTTTTGCATTGACAACATTAAATAACAGTATTTCATTTCTGCATTGGCAACACCAATGGCATCCTTAAGCTACAGAAAACTTGCTAGTTGCTACATGTGTTGTGTCTTGTCTTTGCATTCCAGTTTCTAATGCAGTTGCAGAATGAGTATTCAGTCATGTTACCTCTGTGTTCAAGATGTGGAAAAGTTGTGATTTTGAATGTGTTTAAGACAGGTATCATTGCTCTTTTTTCAAGCTGTGTTCTTGGTGTTTTTAAGAGCCTAGTGGCGACTCCGGCACACGGGCTCCTCGGTCTTAGCCCGAGTCTTCGATTACGATTTATATCGGAGAACGCGAGCTTGCGTTGTGTGTTTGTGCCATCACCCTAGGTCCCGCTTCACTAAGTTGTTAACTCGGCTTTTTCTTTTGGCCTTGCCACTGTTCACATATTTTTGTTCTATGTGTGGCCTTTCGCGTTCATGTTACAGGCAGGGCCTTCAAGAGAAATCTTTTCAGGCGGAACAAAACTGATTTGGGCCCCTAAAACTTGCAAAATTATTTTGGAAAAAATGAAAATTGAGTCTAATTAATGTGTATGAAACTTCAACAAGAAGTGCTCGTTTATAAATCATATGAAACATTATGTTGAAACATACCGGTGTTCAAGTTATGTGACAATATTACCATTTTTTAAACAGGACTTTTAAATGTTCATATTAGAATCTTACCAAGGAAGAAACTTTAAAAAATCGTTTAACTATAATATAAGCGCTTTTCTAACTTTCTTATCGCAAAATTTATGATAACACTATCAAAATCACCTTGTCTGGCAATGTTAGGCTCAATGCTTAATCTCGATATGTCAACAAGTAGAGTTTGTGACATAGTAGACCGCAAATAATTTTTTACAAGTTTAAGCTTGCTGAAAGATCTTTCAGCAGATTCTACTGTAGCTGGAATTGTCAAGAATATTCCCAAGCTAATACAAACATTTGGAAATAATTCACACAAGCCACAGGCCGACAACCACTGCCTTGAAGCATTCTGTCGAACTACTGTGGTTAGTTTCTCCTGTATGGTTTCAAAATCTTCATATTTCTGGGTATGTCCGTGAATCTTAACCCGCATTCGATTAGAACCCGTATCTGCTTGCGGCGCAAGTTTAACTATCAGCAAACTGCACAGCACACCTTCGCGGTGCATTATAAGCACTTGCGTCCTGCACTGTAGTTACTTGTTAAATTTAAACTTGTAAGTTATCTTACACATATGCGCAGCATTCGAGGGCTACTAATGTTACATTAGATTTTATTGTGAACTAGCATGTTGCCATTGAAATTTCACTGGAAGTATCTCTTAGTTTGAAACTCTTGGTTCAGTGGAAATACTTTTATTAAAGATTTATTTGAAAATGAAAGACGTAAAAGATAATTTAGTAGACAGACTGGGAGAGTAATCGTGAATGTCTTGAATTCGACAAAGTAAGCAAACATTCAAGTACAGCAAAAATAATTACTGCTAACCGTTGCATCATATCACAAAAATGTACAACCAGCGATTCACATTAAAATACTGTACATCACGCTAGCTCACCAAATCATTTAAGCCAAACCAGTTTTATCACCGGACGGGATTAATTTCGATACATTATTCCGAGTTTGTTAGTAACAAACACTCAAATGTTCCTTCAGTCTCGGGCCCCTCCGTAGCTGTCGGGCCCCGGAACAATGTACTGTACCTGCTGGACCCCCCTTTTATAGGCCCTGGCTGCAGGAGACCTGAATAAAAAGATTGTTCGTAGTAGGCGTTCACTCGACTTTATTCGCTCGCGCCTTACTCGGGCTCATCCATTAGAGTCCTAGCAGCCCTATGCACTGAAGTATTATTTAAAACATAATTCACGTTGGACTGAATGTTGTTTGAAGCAATGGATTTGTATGGAACATTGGATGTGAAGTCCTATCCAATGGACACTTCCAATTTCGAGAAAAATTTCAAACGAACTATAAATTGTCCAGCAACTCGTGCTAATACGAATGAGCCTAGTAAAGATTTACTGGCGTTATCATTGCTTGTGACTTACGTTACTCAACAATGGAGTTGTTATGAGAGCTTCTCATTGATTGTTACGTAACTAACTTCTCAGAGCAAGAGCCAGAATAAAAGCAAATGGAAATTTCAGTGACGCAAGCGTCGAACGGTTTTATTCAGTCAGAATAAATCGTATGATGAGCCCGAGTAACGCTGATGACCTGGGTCGCCCCTGTAACAGCCTATTTGAATTTCAGGTGGTTCACCGATACGTTTTCACAGTGGTGTAATTTTTTTAGATATTGGTGTATAGGTAGTGACGTCATGTTTCAATGCTTGTGACGTCACAGTTGCCAATTCAAACCACAAATTTTTTCTATACTTTTTTGACGTGCGCTTGTGCCCCCCTACTTTGAAAAATGTTCCGCCACCCATGGTCTGTAGCCTTTAACCAAATAGAAAAGATGGCCATAAAAATGTCAACAAACGTGATCAGCTACAGTATATGTCCAAAAGTTCACTTTCAGATATCAAATATTAGATCTAAAGCCAACAATAACGAAAGCTTCCGCCAAGGGTCCAAATTTCGTAAATATCTTCGGATTTGAGGTGGTGTGTGGCGGCCCGTTTCCTTCATTTAAATTTTTTTACATTTAAAATATATTTAAAAAATATAAAAAAATATAATTTCGATTTTTCTCTCACAAAGCAAATTTTAATTATGAAAAAATTATACAATGTTTTTTTAAGAAACACTTTTATTTTGAAAGAAAAATATACATTTTTTTACCAAAAACGTTTTATCTTCCAATATAATTATTTTCGTTGGCAAATTTCTTGGACCTAAACCAATTTTGTTTCTCAAATGTATTTTCATTGCAATAAAACAACAATCTCGTAACGAATTTTTTGCTTTACTGCGCTCAACTCCGGCAACGAAATGTTTTCCATTGCAACCTGCGAACAAACCACGTTGCATATTTATATGTGGCACGTTCATTTTTAAGGCAGTTTTTATGTACTAAACCATTTGATTCTACTACGCCTTATGGCTTTGCATAGTGTTTCCAATTCTGGGCAAAATTTTAAAACCTGAAATTCAGGTAGCTGAGAAAAAAACGGGAAAACCTGGCTTTTTCGCGTTTTGAAATGAATGCGATTTTGACCGATAAAAACTCAATACCACTGTGAAATGACTACTTTTGGTTTTGCGCAATTTATTAACGAATTATTAGCTAAGTTGAGCACAGTTTTTATTGATGTTTATAACATTGACGCATGACAACTGAAGCACACTTTCATCATTCAGTCCGTTTCTGAGTTTTGTGACAAATAGTCCAGTGGCTGAAAAATCCTTCTCTACTTCCGTTGATGTGGGCTTGATTGTTATTAAGGCATGATACAGATTTTTAAGTTTTTTGCCCTCTTCTTTGTAGCCTCGAAAAGACTCATTTCCTTTATCACAATTTGTGATCGGATCTCTTCCTGTGCCGGAATAGTTTCGTGGTCTTCAAACGCAAGGGTTACGTGGGTTCTGTTCTTTGATTTCAAATGGTTGATTAAACTTTTAGTGCTTGAAACTATTCCGTTTGTACAACGGAGCACAACTTGCACTTTGGTGTTTGTTGAGCCTTATTGTTTAAGAAATGGCGCTAAGCTTCTGATTTTCTTTGATTACTAATGTCTGATTAAAGATCTAGTTCAGAGGTTCCCAACCTGGGGTACATGTACCCCTTGGGGTACATTTGCCTATCCGAAGGGGTACGTTGAGTTTAGCAATAGAAGAGAAATATATATTTACATATCTTTTATTTCCAATTATTTATACATGTATAAGTGAATATTAGTTTCAAAAATCATTATATGCTTGTTTTTAAATATATCTATATCAAGCATGATAAAATATTTTGTCATAAGAAAGTTTAGGGGTACATATTCATCTGTTGGAATGCTGAAGGGGTACATGTTCATCTGTCGGGATGCTGAAGGGGTACATGGCCAAAGAAAGGTTGGGAAGCCCTGATCTAGTTAGTCGCTTCTAAAGGAAAGCCAATATTTAGTAGAAAATTTTTGCAAACTGAAAAGGAACGATTCGATTCTGCAAAGAATCACAGCTTGTGCGTGAACTAACACATAACAGCTTATAAATGAACTAACTAGTATTTACGAAACTACGGCATAGCTTTGAATAACTACTGTACGTCATATTGTAATGTAGTTATTTATTAGGTTAACAAAAAGACTACTAGAGTTCGCGTAGACACCTATTATGTGCAAAATGACGTCACGATCCGTCTAAATGGGTCAATTGAACGAAGTTATAAATGGACCAACCACGAGCGTACGATGGCCACCGAGCAAAACCGGCACCTCGTGCCTCATGACAATAGTTGAAAGGTCAAACGTGCTTATTTGGCCGTTACAGGGCCAAATGTTATCAGAATTACTAATATTGGAATGCAACAGCAATTCGAGGTTCCGGGTTTTGTGGTTGAAAAAAACCGGGTTTCTGATAGCAGAAAATATCCATAAAAACGGGTTTCGGATTCGGGAAAACCCGGGTTGGAAACATTAGCTTTGCATTCTCTCAAAGAAGTCTGATCTCTTTCATAATATTCATTTTTGAAGTTGATTTCATATTGACTGTTGTTATGCTAGACGTAAACTACAAAATGCATGCCAGGTATTGAAAATTTTTCCTTGGGTGGATTTTCATTCCCCACCTTGCTCTTAAATTAGTATACAGTGGATAGATGTCATCGGTGAAATGTGGAATATTAGACTACGAGCATAGGAAAGGTCATCATGCACGTTTGTAATAACGCAATTGTAGCTTACCTTGTACATTTCGCTTTGGTTCTTATCTTGAATCAGAACGATGGTTGATCCTAGAATTCATCAAGCTCTATGTGTCAGTGGTAGCAATGGATAAATCTTACATTTTTTAAAGAATTGATTTGGCAGACTAGGCTAGGGTTAGTAGATTATTATAAGAGACATTATTTAGACTTGGTTGAGAAAATACAAAGCAAGACACAGCAGATGAATCAAGATTTAACAATGATTTATCAGATAAAACACCCGTACAAAACAAATATGCAACATGTGGATATATAGCGCTATTTCTTCTGTTACAACAGTTTATCGCCCGAATTCCGCAAAACAAACGTCTCCAGCATGAATACACGGCATAAGAAATAAAGCGGAACAGCGCACCAACCAACCGAGATGGTGACATGACGTACATCACATGAAGCCCAAGTGAATCCAGAAAACATGAACAGTACAAAGTGCAAACATCGATAATGGACTCAAACCAAGGTCACAAAACTGCAACGCAACAAGACTTGAACAACCACAACTTATCGATCGAATTCAACAGTTCACAGTCCGCATATTTCAACGGTAAACACATCGTTGGTGCAATCGGGCACGTTAAAGAAAATAAATTCGTCATATTCATCATGAAATATTTTTCAATTTCAAAACTAAATTGAAATAATATTTTTCAACTGAAAGATTGTAAATTGAAAATAAGATCATTATTTTTTTCGAAAACAAACTCTTCTTATTCTTTTTTCGTAAAAAAACAATTTTTTGAATTTTTTTTATTTAAACTACTTTTCTACATTGTGGTAACGGGCCACCGTAGTAATTCTTGATTGAAATTGAAAAAATAGTGATGGCATTCACGATACAAGATTTTCAAACTGATGTCATCTCATTTTTGTCGTGAAAGCGTAGTAGAACATTTACGCTTTGCCACAATGTTTCTACATCTGCACACATTTGCTTGGACTGCACAACTGAGACGACAAACACAGCCTTGGTTTGGTTCCACTTTAACAAAACACAGGTAATTGAAAATGAGACTAAAACGACCAAATTGCAAAATGATTTCAGCATGCAAAAACTTGGGTGTAAAGCAGCGGTGAAACACTCGGTCTAAACGATGCCGGTAATCGGTCATGACAATGTCGAAAATAATCGGGAGCTCTGTTACGTACCGTTCGTTGCCGTTGGCATGGATGCTGCAAGTGACCAATCCCAGGGCAGATGTAACAACGTTTACAAAAATCACTACGCGTTGTCTAGCTGAAGGCATAATTTTAGCTTTAAAAAAAACTGAAAAAGTAAATTAGGGGTTGTAGTAAGTCTATACTACACGACCTCAACAAGGCTTTATTCAGAAAAGAGAACAGCAGTGAACAGAGCCACGGTCAAAACAGATTTTGTTTTGTTTTGTTTTTGTTTTTTGTGGCGCTTTGCAGCTCGTGGGCTATGTAGCGCCAGGACAGATTACGGAAGCTCAGATTATGGAATACAGAGTACGGAAAGGTCTG
>Ga0210059_1000121_pt1 | contig 71402 bp, 37 predicted proteins | sample Ectturendosymbi2_FD_188042 | JGI IMG/M metagenome (GOLD analysis project Ga0210059, IMG submission 188042) | Ecteinascidia turbinata endosymbiont from Florida, USA - Sample 2 (SPAdes) (version 2) | ecosystem: Host-associated > Tunicates > Ascidians > Unclassified | place: Key West, Florida... | reverse complement strand
TCCCTGCTTGCTAAGTAAAATAAAGTCATGATTTGTGTTTTCGTTGAAAACCATGGCAATCCAATGCTTCTTTCTTTACAGATCATTGCAATGCTTACTTGAAAAGAAATGCCCTGCGTTGGAAATCGGCAGATTGCGCACTATGTAAATTTTTGTAATACTATTATACCTGGCTATTGCTGCCAACGAAACGTTTTTTACGATTGTTACCGTAACATGGGGCATTTTCTTTGTCGTGTAGAAAGGATAAAGCGTTTTCTGAACCTCCATTTGCATTGCATCGTCAACAATGTTCCCTCCAAGGTGCGCAAATACTTAGGACCTCCAGAACTGTCGCGCAATGAAATCTCTTTCTCACGTACTTGCAACATTCCAAAGCAATGGAAATTCCACCAAAAACAAGGAGCTATTTGAATGAAATGTGTGTTTTGTTCATATTTTGATAAGATTGTATATTTAATACGTAATTCACAAAGTTTGTAATTCATTGAAAACTCCACTTACTCAGCCCTGAAATAATCATGCTCACTAAAACAAATGTTTGTTCAGTGTAAAATTATCTTTGAGGGAACACTGCTCGTCAGCAATTTGAAAGTGATAAACAAAATGTCGACCTTCCCCCCTGGAAGAATTTCTGCGGACGCCCATGAATGATCGTGCTTTCTCGCTTTCGTTTTTTCGTGCTTTCACTCATTACGAATTGGTTGCTTCTTTCCGTTCTCTTAATTTCGGTTGCAAACTGAACAGAATCAACCCGCTTCTTGTTATTATTTCATCAAAATTACCTGCAATAACAAATATTATGCACAGATTACGATGGGTGTTGCAGACTATTCCAAACGACAATTAAAAACTATATGGTTCCCCATTTCAAGAGCACCGATTTAAACCGCATCCAAGTGACTATACACTCACTTGCTGCCACATACAAGTTAAACAGCGCTGCTGCACTATGCTGGCTACTGCTACCGGTAATTGTGATGTAACAAACGTAACCTACAATGCGAATAAGTATTATGTCGTCACGTGAACTGTCTTTCTCGAGCCCTCGATGTACCCGCGCAACGCCAGTGACTGCGTCACATCGCTGTTATGCCACATTTGCTTGTTGGTTCCGTAGCGATGCAGTGTTAAAGTTTGACCAGTTTTATCACTCAAGCTTCTTCTAAACCAAGCTTACATTTGTTTCCTCGTAAATGTACATATGTGGAAGTGATTGATTTACGCATTATGCTCCTGTGAAGCATTTGGTTCATTGCAAGTCGACATCGCATCCCTCCCCACCAAATCATCCTGTGTCCGCTGCTGACCCGAAGGCCGCATTATGACGCTGACGCAACAGCGGCGGTATCTTAACCTTACCGGAACGGTTTTTCCATCTTATTGTTTGCTAAAGGTTTCATGAGTTATAAGAAAATCAGTTCCAGCCGTCTCTACGTTTGTTAAAATAGATCTTGTTCAGACCGGTGAATATGCTAAATAACTTAAATGTTTATTATTTCAAAATTACCAAAAAGGATCGTGGGCCGCACAAAACGCTCTCGTGGGCTACATGTGTGGCCGCGTGTTTGAGACCCCTGGTTTGCACACAGTTTGCGAATTAAAGCAATCATTTTTAGCGACGCATATTTTACAATCCACTTTTCGTCGAATTGAAATTTGGTCTTTTCATATGCAGAAAAGTTAAAATAGCTGCAGCGTTCTTCCATTTAATAAAAGACGACATATGTAAAATATTCGCAAAATAGAATTGACTGCTTTTTTAAAAGACCACGTTCCGAGTGCTTTGTAGTTTATAACTTTGCGCTTCGCTCAATGAATACCTTCCCTATGATGAATAAAGTTGTGCGCGAGATACGACGCAAGAACCATCGATTTACAGTAAGCAAGAATAGCAGTGGAACTTTTGACTTTTGACGTTTTCATCGCCAAAGCCATTCGTTAAATAAAGCGCAAAGCGGATCACCACAGACCATGCGTGGGGCACATGTTCACAGTTGAAAACATTATATCTTCGTGTGCAATGAATTAGCAAAAGACGCCTACTGTTTCTGAACTGGCTGAACTTTGAAAACCGTTTCCATTGACCGGCCAAGTTCAAGATCTTCAGTTTAGCAAAACTGACAAGCTCAGTGTAGAACCAGGGCCTATGAGAGGGGCTAAGTTTTGGCGCCCTCAGAAATGTATTCCCCCCTCCCGGGTGTCCCAAGCTGGTTACGAGCCTGGTCAAATATCAAAACATCAGAAAGGCGCTTTTTGAGCTACTACAGATGATGGCACTGATGGTACACTAACAATTCCCTATCTTTTGGCCGAGACTATATCATCCCTGTCTGGAAACACATCCGTTTCTAATTTTGTTAGATCTTTTCAGAAATTTAACTTCAAAGTCAACATCATCAGGTTCCCTTAGCACCAATTCTACAATCATTTTGAACGTTCCATCACTGGTAACGTCCCACCTCAATAATTTGGTCAGGAGATCTGCTCATTACACCACCAATGTATGGCTCCGATAAGGAAGAATCATTTGCTGTGTTGTTATCTGAATGTACTGAGTTGCATCGCTTGATACGGATAGTGGACGCCTCAGTATCTTATGCGCATCTTTGGCATGTCTTTAGCTGTGCGTAAAAACGTGCGCTTAGATGCTTCATATTTCTGTGTTTAGATGATTGGTTCGTATGTGTTGCAACAGATGCTTCGTTCATACTTCGCTTAAAAAGCTTTGTTTACGGATGATGAACATCTGCAAAAGTCTGTTTACGGGTCTAGCAACGCACCTGTTTAATAGCCATCGAATATTTTCTCACAAAACCACGACCGTATTTTTTGGCTTTTTAGACTTATCGACGTAAGATACGCAGTCAATATTATTATATTTGAAAGCTTTTCGCAAATTAATGTGATGCACCATCACATCGCTCAAAGCTTTGGTGCCTTCTTGATGAAACAATCCTCTCTGCTTTGAGTAATTTTGAAAGTAGAAATGTTTAAGCTGGAGGCAGTAAAGAATATGCAAATGGACCTTTGAGCCACCGGGTCAGTGATCTCGCATGGTTCAAATGTCCTTTGCCACGCCATTTTTGCATTACGTGTCATAACCAAAGAGCGTACGTTGTCAACGCTTAACTCTTGCAATATTAAAACTCTTTCCTTGAGCATATCTAATTTGCAAATATTGTTTCGAAAAAAGCTACCTGTCATTTGCAAAATAAAAAACGCAAGTACGAACATTTTACTTTTCTTTCAAATTTAAAATTAGCCCACAAAAAGTGATTTAACAGTTGCAGCTCGTCTGAAGCAAACTCAAGTTCACAACCTACATGACAGCACACGTTCACTAGCCCTGGAATACTATCGCGGGTCTGCCAGACCCGGGTCAAATGAGGTCATTCACGTTAAACTACGGAACCGGAAGTCGGCGCGCTTTGAACTCTTCAGTAGCTTCATGTTTTTGCGTGACCATTAATAGGTGAGATTGCGGTCATCCACGCTCTTCTAGATTTTGCAAGGGAGAGAGTTAGTCACGAGTTCGGGTCTGGCAGACCCGACGATAGCATTAGTGTGAGGTAGTGGGGTGCGCATAACCCCACTATATGGTTTATGGGGTCAGAGCCTGTAAAAAGCTGAAACTCACTCAGGGCTTGCTTCTATGGTCGTGTTAGCAGTATACAAAAGGAGAAGTTGTTTACGCCCATAATTTTTTTTATGAGCAATTCAATTTTAGGCATGCCTGACACCTTCGCTATATTTGGTCTACTTACTTTTCATCAAAAATCGTATCATATTAGAGTAAAGCAACTTTGCAATTGCTCAAATTGCTCTGTGAGACTTATATTTTCAGTTTAGTTGTTGTGATAAACTGCAGTTGAAGGAAAAGGTATTTTTTATTTTTCAAAACCGGGTGTGGCAGACCCGACGATAGTATTAACGTGACAAAAAGAAACGATAGTATTTAAGGGCTAGGTGGCTAAATATAGCCTATGGTCATTGAGCCCATCCTGGTCAAAGATCCCACGTCTCCCCCACATTTGACTATCTTAACTGGTTACATTTAACGTTGGGAACAGAAGGGGAAAACATTTTTATAGAATCTCGTTAAAACTTAGAATGATCGTTATCTAGATCAAACATTTTATCTATAGTTCTAGTTCATAGAGCTGCAGCAAACTAACTTGGAGACATTAAAACGAAATTTACCTTCAGTTCTAAACATCTGAAGGTTCTATTAAAAAGTCAGTGAACCTTTGTTATTGTACTCAGCTTTGTCTTGAGAAATTTTAGGGAAACCTGCTCATCTATCAAAATGCTGAAAGGGCACATGGTTACAGAAAGGTTGTGAACTCCTGACATAAAGGAATTGAACCAAACAGCAGCAAGCTTATGACTTATGGATTAGATCAAAACCAGTACATCCAAACTTCCAGTTCACGTTGAACAACGAAAAACAGTTGTATCTAAAACAGCGACATCAACGCAACAAAATTTTCATGCATCCTACTTCATATCCCAGCAATTTTGTGAATGACATTCGTACAAGTTATGCTTAAGTACTTTGATAGCCTTTCGACGAGAGATGCAGACGCTGGGGGGGCGGCATCAGTCATCGTACTCACAGATAAAATGACTCTTGGGGCCATGGGTAGAACATGGAGGGAATGCAAACCGGTGTTATTCAGTGTAACTGCTTTCGGCCTTTTTATTTTGTTATCTTTGTGTTTTGGGAGTTCCATCAGCACAAATTAGTTATGAAAACTGAGCTGTGTTGGGGCTACAAGCGTATATCAACCCTTCTGGATGACGGGTTTCCGCAAGTTTGATTAAATTCGTTAACTGAAAATATAATTGCATCAACCACTTCGTGCAACTGGCAACAAACTTTAATTAGAAAAAATCAGCATGGACAAGGTACAGACACAATTGACGGCAAATATTGCTGACAGTCAAGACCAAAGCAAGAAGCGTGAAAAGTAATGACAGAACGTGCGTTGATGCATTCACATGAGCGTGCAGCAGGAACCTCCGAATGGCTCTTTAATATCGAAATAATTGCAAAAAACACATGCATGATGCTTGTTATAGTTTAGTAGCAACTTCAAACACCCATTTCCAAACTGCTGCAATAAATATTTAATGAAATCTTCATCTACCTCATGGATCTGTTTTCGAGCTGGATTTTTTGTAAGCACAGCTATCCCACCGATATATTTCTCCTTATGCTCATGGTGCTCACAACAGGCATTACTTATCACCTTGTTTCCAGTTCGCACATTAATAACTATATCATCATGCGAGGCTCCAGGCAACTCATTGCCACGAACATTGATATTCAAACGCAGTGGAGCATCTTCCAGTACGTCTTCGCTGTAGCGAAGAACGAAAGCAATGACAACAAGTTCTTCAATTTCTTCCATTGGTAAGTAGTGGTAGTGGGACGATGCGACCAATGCACTCGGAAAGTGAGCCCAGTACAAGCGTCCATACATTTCATCGATGGTTGACCGGGCAACTCCCCAAGGGGTTGATACCTTCGTGCAGCTGCTTTCATTGATAAAAACTTTGGTGATGCGACCAAATGTTTTGCGACTGCCTTCGGGCATGAAGAAGCTACGATTTCGGGAGACTTGCTCCAACTTCCAAAAATAGCCTGTTTCTTCAGACTCAGCTGCATGCTCAAACAATATGATCACGCCAGGCGAAGTGTTACACGAAAACATACCAGAAAAGCTATGAGTCTCCTTTGCAGAATCCATAACTAATTCTTGTGCCATCTGAAATAACGAAATAAAAAATAACGCTTATTCCTAGTTAAAAAACGAGCTTCCTTCGGTTTCCTTTTCAAATTGTTTAATATGTCCAAAACGATAAATTCATACGCTTTTGCCTGTCATGCAATCTCACTAAACTCACCCAATCTACCACGGGTTTTCTAAAACGTTTTATTGGTTCTGCTTTTCGTGTAAATAGGTTAAAAATATAGTGCTACTTTCTAACACAGAAATCAGATATTGCTCGTAAGTAGTTTTATTTGAAAGAGGCAAAGGAAATCTGCAACATGCCTCAAACATAAGATATCTGCAATACCCTAAAGCATGCGCGCTTTTCCATAATATCGTTGAATTTATAGTATAATGCTTGACGCCTAATCTCGAACCAGGACACTTTCGACCTCGACACGTTTCACCTACACGTCTAGTAAACATCTGTCCTCGTTGGAACAGCAATGGCTTTACTTCAACGACAAGGTTCTTTCAGAGTAAAAAATCAGCAACAGGAACGTGTCATCAACATACCTACCTTTCACCTTGAGGCCAGTACGATTCCAATTGCGTTCCGACCAATTCGATCTCAAGACTTAATAAATCAGTAGAAACAACATACCAATCTTTGGTCTGGTGGCAAGTGCGTCCGCAACTCTCGACTCTCTTATGTCGAGAGTTCGACTCTCGGCCGAGACTCACCAAGACCTTGTGAATTGGTATTGTAGCCTTCTTACCAGGCGCATGGTGTACGGAAGAGCTGCAGGGAACACACCCAGAACCGACTTCAACGAAACCATTGAACAAACTCGGTCGTGGAGCTACAAACCGCTGTAGTTATAAAGCGCCAGCAACAAACCACCATATCGAAGAAAAAAAATGAAACAGCACGAGCAACGAAACGTTCTTCCAAAATCGACATATCCACCACAAATTACACAGAACACCTGCATTTTGAATTCGACAGATTTATTCGTCGCTCAGCTGTTTGCGAAAAGGTTACCTTTGTATCTGCGAGTTAACTGCTCATCGGATGTTTCAAACTTTGAATTCATGGGAAGTACAGTATCTGTGTTAACGAAACACGTTTGCTGGGATTAGTTATAAACAGCGCTTGCACTAATCTCACCACGTAGAATTGGATGAATAAACAATCGCATATGAATGTTATTTTCAAATGCTTTGATATCACAAATTACATTATTATCACTTCAAAATCTGCGCAGGAAAACACCGACGGGCCTACAAGTTAATGTTCTTTTGACAAAGTCTAAAACAGGAATGTCAGAATAACTATCGAATTTCCTCTCTGGGATACCAGCGGTATGCAGTACTTTGATTGTATAGTAAATAATCGTAATAATTGCTTGTGTGTTTTTGAACTGTCACGCATTTGTCGCGCGCTCGGCTAACCAAAAGTGAAACTTGTTCGCTCAGTTCAGCGCCGCTGGTAGTGTTCTTTGTTTTGTTTATACTGTGTTTCAGAAACCGTTTGTGGTTATAATTCGCAGATGAAGTTTGCTGTTTAATTTGTGACAAGTGTTTGGGCTGATCATCTTCCGTTTCATATGCCTTTTGATAATGGCACTGCTTTAAAGTTATGCAAAAGGAAATAACACGTAAACATACCTGGAAACGTAGTTCCAGTACTCAAATAAATATGATTTCACGACCATGCAATGTTGACGAAGGATGCAGGTCGCCAATCCAGATGATCCAATTGTTTAGTTTTTGTCACACCTTCATTTTGCGAGTTTAAATCCATAAGCATGTTTCGGGATCACGTTGTATTCCTCCTTAATTTAGGGCGAAGAGACTGTTTCCTTCCTTTTAAGCTAACAAAACACATATTTTGAACACAAACTGTTGAGAACAATAAACTGCATTGAGACGGCATTGAGAAATAAACTGCATTGAGAATAAACTGCAAAGAAAAAAAATGTGGAGGGTCTACTCCGTCACATCATTTGCAGAAGATCGCGGTTAGCATTCAGGGTTTAGATTAATATTAGTTTTTCGCATTCAGTTCATCCAAACATCTATCTAGCTTGTGAAGCATATTTGTAGCCTGACATGTACTTTAGTAATAATAATGCACTCAACAATTTCCAACGCCTTCCAGTAAACGTTTATAACAAAACTTATTCATGCTGCATTGGAAAAAAGCATAATAGCCTCCAAAGTACATTCTTCACGGTGAATCGTCTGTCGCGCGTGAATGTCGCAGGGGAAAACCGCTGTTTCACAGGAAGCTTGGTTCGCCGGATTGATGTCGCTTCTGAGTCCAACGATGCATTCAGTCGGACACAAGCAGTTGCTGGCAGTTGCGTGTGTAGCTTTGCTAATGAAGTTCATGAGACTGTTAGATGAAGTGGGCCTGAAGTATAATTCTAGTCGATGTCTGCTATTTCATTATTGCTTCTTAATGTTGGGATGACAAATGAGTGGCAAAATGTTTTTCTATAAAAAGCAAAATGCTATTTCAACAACGATTCATTGTCACAAAAAATCATAGATAGAAAGCAACCAGAAATGGAAAACGAGCAAGTCATGCAATAGCATTGGCAGGCATATAACAGTAAGATAAAATGAAGATCGAAATATTGTTTGAGTTCATGGTCGATGCAGTTTATTGTGTTAGATTTGAAAGGTTAAGTGAGAGAATGCAGATTGGATTGATTGGTGTAGATTTCCCTGATAAAAATTTCATAGAATTTATGTATAACTTGGACATCTGTTTGCAAAAAATGTTTATTCGTTTCTTTTCATGTCAATAACACCACTGAAGCCTGCATTATACTATCACCTCCTTCTAACAAGGGTCGGCACCACAAAACGTTTCAGGGACAAAGTTCAAGGAGTGAGGGCTAAATACGCCTTTAATACCCGATGACACCGGGTTTTAACTACGCGTTTAGATTGTGTCATGTGCCAAAGTGCAGAATCAGCAGTCTTGAACCCTCGCAAAACAATCATCGATTCGTTCCTGGCGAAATGAATGTAACCAGGTTAGCACAAGCGTTGAACTACTGTCGAGCGAACAAAACCCCATTTTTCTATTGCATTAAGAAATATTTCTGTCTGGCTAAAATTAAAATTCTTATCACATTTGCACAGTGCATCATAAAAGTTGCGTGACAACGTTAAGGAGAACGTTTTTCTTTGGAATGATCGCCATGCACAAGCACAGCTTCTCGTGCAGGTCTGGACCTAAACGCTTGAACAATAAATCAGATATCTTAGCAGCCGAAAACTTGCCAGCCAGGGTGACGTCTCGAAAATTTTCAAGTGTAAAAGTCCTGATTTTTATCAGAAAATACAAAAAGCCCGGATCTTATGATTTTTTCATCGACTTTCTAGCGTAAACTGTGTCCGGCTTATGGCTAAAATTTCCTCAACAGCCAAAAATTTGGGCTTTCGCGGTCTTTAACCGCCTCCGCACCGGTGTTGGACGTTTCCGCTCCTGCTTGTACAAATGGGGTATGGCATCCTCAGCGGCTTTGAGTGTGGCGCAGAAGAACAAACCGTCAACCATATTGTCCTCCAATGTCCAATCCATCAACCTCCCCATGAACTGCATGGCCTGACGGTGCTGGAGGATGAGACAACCGAATGGCCGCTCAACAGCTGCCCCGAGATCTAGTGCGGCCAAGCAGTGTTTTTTAAAAACGAGCTCAAAAGAAGAAAATTGTTATGCAACACATCCGCTTGTAACCGCCTCTTATTTGCAATGCAAGCAACCAAGCTTGTAAAATCTGAACAGCCATTGAAAATCCGCCTGCATTTGCATGCTCAAACGACACCAGCTCTGTCAAACGTTAACACCTTCAAATCTTTTTGAATAAAAACATGTTGAAGGGAAACATTGTGCTATGGCACGTTGAGTCGATAAAGAATGTTTTGATGCCATGGTTCAATTCTTTAAAGCACTAGTTATATAGGTACAATGTCGCCAGATTTGGGACGTTATGATTTTTGGCTTTCTTTGTTTTTTTTTGCAATGCACTGGTTGTCAATATATTTTCCTGCAGCCAAATACAATTTATGTTGATGTTTGAAAGACAATACAAATCTGAAAACTAAGCTTGAGTTCTCCAACCTGTTAGTCAATTTTGCAAACAACGCTACAGTATGTTCTGAAATAGGAGATTCTCCCATGTTTGAGCAGTGCAGTGTGCTTGGATTTGAGCAGGGAGACGTTACAGATATAATAGAGCAAAAACGGGTCACTAGGTTATTTCTAACCTTGCGCACAACAGTATATTTTTCAGAGTAATCCACTCTGTTTTTGATATTTTTCCAACCTGGTTACGTGATCCACAGCATTCTGTAATTGTGTAATATCTTCAAACCCCCACACCACGAAGTTAAACTCACGGACATATGGTACTAATAAGAAACACACAGATAGATGAAAAAACATTAGCAGAGACATGTGGCGGTACAAAGTGCACACGCATAGATGGCGCCAACGCTTGCTATGATGAAACAAAAGCCGATCATGAAGGACGCTGCGTCCAGGAAAAGTAGAACATGTCAGTTTTCTGCTAACGATACATATATCTGGTATGCTGTGATCTGCAAATATAAATGCTTAGTCTCTTAAATATTCCGTAGGGTGCCGCTTCGACATTTGTGCCTTCAGCAATTGAGCTCAAGATTTATGTTCACATGTTCTTTTGTTTGTAAAATTACTCGTGAAATCTTAAATAAAGAAATTTCATTTTTCAGTTGCGTCTTCCATTGCATGAACAATGCCATAAATAGCCTTCGGCACCTTTCCTTTGTCAAACAATGGCTTTCTAGTTCTGGAAAGCATCTATAAGTGCAATTCAGAAAGTAGTTGGTCCAAATGTTACTTTTTGAAAAAAATAACCTAAAATCTTTTATAACTTTACGTTTCAGCCTAGGTGGTATTCAAGAAATATTCAATCTATGTACAATTCCTGAGGTGCATGCACCAGAAAGATTCATCTACTTACATTTATTTGCTTGCTCGTGAAATGTAGGTAACTATTTTAAGTCTCTCTTTCGCATTGTGTGAATAAGAACAGATGTTATCTGAGTAAAGGTCCAAGGGCTTAAAAGATACGTGTGATGTTACATGATTAAAAACACTCAAATGTCTGAGACTTGTTGTATGCACTTAGTGATCGTTTGTAAAAATTCAGCCACCTACTCCAGCTTAACAACCTGTTTTCGTATTTGTTTATCCAACGAACAACTTGAAAACCAATTGTTCGTTCTGCAGATGAACTTTGGAATACATACTCCAAAGAAATAATTTAAACTTTAAAAAAATGCTGAAGGTTGTGTTGATGACTATAGGATTGTATGAAATAATAGACTGTGGAAATTCAAAAGCATTTTTCATCATGTGCAGATATGGATCTTTGCTACGAATCCCTCAGGTTGGCAATTCTTACAGTGACAAAGATACTTGAAGAAATTATTCACAAAACGCTTGGGTACAACGGAAAGTGGAACCTACCGGGCTAGCGGGTCAGCCAACGTTTGCAAAATAAAGTAACAAAACGAAAAATTTTGATGTTACCCGATGGTGGATATTACAATTTAGGCTCCGAAGCAAACCATCAGAAAGGGGCCCTGAAACATCGATACTACGAAATGTAGATATGGGACTAGGTATATAAAAGAATTAAATTTGTGTCACATTTCAATGCATGAACTAAATTCGGGAGCATAGTATACATACAAAAGCACCAACAACTTGTAAACCTGTGCAGCTGGACACTTGAAAGCTGCCCACAGTTTGCCAGGAAACTGCAGTAATTTCTTTATAAAAGAACAAAGACAAATCACTGAATGTTGTGAAGACAAAGTTAGCAACACATAAAAGTTACGAGACAGCAAGTTGGCATCTCCCCCACGTCTCTAGTTCTGTGTCCCACTTGTCTGCGTTTGCCGGCTATCAATAAACTAGAAAGTTTGTATCACACTTTTTCCACTGAAACATGCTTGGTTTTCTGAATTTGTTCACAGCCATGGCCTTGAGTGACTCACTGAAACCACGCGCAACAACCAAGCAGATTGAAAACACTAAATTTGTCTCAAATTTCATCCTTTTAATTACATTTCAAGAAAATTGCATACATAAAAATTCATCCAAGTGAAAACAGTTTTCCATCTTTCAGTGTGATGATGTCAATATCGCCGACGTGGTGGTGAGAGAAGCATTGTCCTCGTCCTGCAAAAACAGCCTACGTTGCTTCTGCAGGCGAGAAGCTTGTGCCTTTTGGTCGAGGATATAAAAGTAGCATCGCTGCCTGGATCATGATTTAAAGTACAAAGCTGTGCTAGCGACGTACTCAAAACGGTGAGTCGACAAGCTGGTCATAGGTAATAACATCGAAAGATGTCGCATAGACTCAGAACTGTAATACAACGAGTATAGCTTGCGTGAATGTAAATTGTACCTTGAATGTTGAAGCGCGGAGCGCGATGCTGGTATTCCTCCAGAGAAAGCGGGTCAAGAAAGATGACGTTACTCGAGTGCAACTGGACAAGCACTCGCCCACGAGTCTGATCCTGATAAGCAAAGAGCGTGCAGACCACGCAGGCCAAGTAGGTTAGAATGCGTGTTGAAAAGCAGCAGCCGCTGTTGAAACGAAGAGAATGCGCAGTGATATGTTCAGCGACAACATGGAGAAAAGGTTAAAGGAAATATTCCAACCGACACTGATAACAGCGTGGAGCATTTGTGAGTTGACCGCAAAAGAAGCGATCCAAATCGTCAAAGAGAGGGTTCGTCAGTGGTGCCGTGCAGAGCAGTTGACTGCGAAAAAGCACGTTGAAAGTGAGATTGCAGCTTAAAAGACGATCGTGAAAGCAGTAGGCTTAATTTCGTTTGGTGAGCAGACATCTGAAGGAAAAGTGAAAACCTAAAAATGGTTGGAATATTAAAGTTTTTGACAGAGACAAAAGAAAACATATATTAAACTGGAAAATTCATTTTGAGACATGATCTGAAGAAAGACTATGATTTGGCGAAACCTGGAAAGAGAAAATTGATGAAACCGGATAATTTGAGACGATATGCGGACGTGTAACCATATGTGCGGAAAAAAGAGAAAGCAACTCCAACACGATCCCGAGTTCTTTCGGTATAGGGATCGGACCCCTGCGAATTGCCGTTGGAAATACCCGGGATCATGTTGGCATTGCTTTCACTCAACGCTACAGGGAGGACGATGTGGATGATGCTCAACTGCAGTTGAACATTAGTGTTTATGGTGATGAGTTGCCTGGAGAGTCGCATGCTGGCATAAAGACAAATCTGCGAACTGGCAACAAAGTAGTGAGTCAGGAAATTGGTAAGTAAACTGAGAAACATCTCGGTGGGATGGCTGTGCTTACCAAAAAATCTCGTTCTAATACAGATCCGTGATTTAAACAAGGATTTTACGAAATATTTATTGTAGAAATTCAGAAACGGGCCTCTGAAGAAACTGTGTTGCTATAACGAATATTGTGCAAGCGAATTTTTTAGCATTATTAATATCATTAAACCAATTGTTATTATTTAATTGTTATTAGATAATCTTTAATTGTTATTAAATAATTGCATTGCTTTTATTGAGTGCGCGTTTTTATCTTTTATAACTGTATCTTGCACTTTGTTAATAGTTTATCTTGTTTGTGAACGTGTGTTGTTGTTTTTGCGCTTTAGTGCAAAAGGTGCGAACAAAAATCTTTTGCAAAGATTGCATCAACGCTTAGAGCCTGGCTTGCTGCTTGTGTACAAAGTCTAAAAAATTACTATTTTTGACTGATGACACAGAATTACATGCATATATATTTTTATATACTGCGTAAATGATCTTTTCTGCAACATTTTATTGATATTACACTAAAAACCAGCGCTTTGTTATCACAAAACATTTTTCTCCAGTGGGTGCGCCACAGCAGTAAAACTAGACCTTGTGGAGAACAACTGACTGTATCATTGAAATTAGGGACCAAAACTTAGGTAAAGTCATTTGTAACGTCTATGGGGCCAAGGAAAAAGGTATTTTGTTTGCGAGTGATAATTTTGACCAAGCTAGGCTAGCCGGCGCGCATAAAAGGTTTGGGAAATGGGCATGTTTTCCGGGGTCCACCATGAAGTAATCAGCGCAGGTTAATTCAGGGTCATTTACAGGGGTAGGCATTTTTAACAGGTGAACACAATCCATGCGTTAGAGTGTGGGAATGCTGTTGGCTTTTTGCTCCTTCTTGTTAGTTGAAGATCACTACAAAAGACGACGTACTGCAAAATGTAGAGCATTTTTTGACAAAGGAAAATAAGCTTGATGAATTGTGTGGTGTGTGCACTGATGGCGCACCAGATATGCTTGCATCAAAGAGCAGTTTTGGGACCCTGGTGCACAAAAAACGCATGATGTTGTCACGTCTCACTGTTTAATTCATCGGGAAGTGCTAGTTTCAGAGGCTTTACCAGCCGGTCATAAATGCTCTTTTAACTTGGTAATTAAAATCGTGATTTATATGAAAAGCAGTGCTTTACATTCCCTGTGCGTTTCAGACGTTGTGTGAAGATTAAATTCTTATTATAAATATCTTCTCTACTACATAAAATTGCGATAGCTTCTTCAGGGTTTGAGCAATTAGAGCCAGTTGTTTACGTTTGCTAGGCCGCACTAGATATCGGGGCAGGCGTTAGCAAGTATCTGATTGTCTCGTCAGTGCGACGGCTGTCAAGAGGGAACGTTGTAGCCAGAGTGTTCGAACTCCATGTTGAGGTTAAAACCTTTCTGGAAGCAGCAAAACCTGAACTCGCAGTTCATTTTCAAAATGGTGAGTTTATTCCTCGCCGGGCATATTTGGTTGATATTTATCAAGCTTTGAACCAGCTGAATTTAAAGATGAAACAAAAAGATATCATTCAGTGTGCACACTTTTCTAATGCATTTGTTGAAAAGCTGTGCAACTGGAAACGTAAAGTGGGAAAAGTATCTTTGACGTGCATCACGGTCTCGCATGTTTGTGTGAGCTGAATGATGAGGTCAGAGATGAAGTAGCACTCCACACAGTGAATTCAAATACAACTTTCTGGAGCTTGACCGAAATGATTTGTCGATTTTAAGGAATTCATTTCGTGATTCTATTTATCAAATGAATGATGAGGCGCAGGATGAATGAACAGACCTCAAACATGATTCGGCCTACCATGACTTATTTGAAACCTTTGCAATTACTGTAGCGGCGAATTTACCAATTTGGGTAAAAAGGCTTGAACCTAGGTTGTCCGATTTCGGAAAGGCCCAACATTTTAAGAGTAACGACAATTTTCTTCATTTCTGAAAACATTATATTTGAAGCTTTGTTTTGCTTCAACGCACGTTTTTTTACTATGCCACTGACAAAAGATTTCTGTAAAAGAATGAGCGCAAAGGATTGAAGTGAATGGCGATGAGCATTTTCTTTTTCTGGGGTTGATAATTGGTTATAGTTACGTATAATGTGCGGAACAAAACGCCTGAATCCATTTTCCAGGTTACACGAGGCCAGTTAGGTACTCAATAAATATCTAATGGGAGTGTGGTCAAATACTTTAACCACTGCCTTTTTCATTGGTTTCATTGTGACTGTTTTTCTTTCTGACATTGTCGTAGTAGTACAACTCTGCCCCCTAAAAATGCTTCCAGGGACACCAATGGTGATTTTTAAAAAAATGTTTCGACAATGTGGCACATCCCAAGGCCAAACGGCCTTCACAACAAAATATCCTAATTTTTTATTTTTTATTTCACTATTCTTTAGTACCGCTTCCGGACACAATTTTGACCAAACCGTCGCCAGAAATCTTCATTTTTGTCTAGAATCTGTTTGGTTAAAAAAGGTGATGCCGCCTATGATAAAAATTTCATTTGTCAAATAGTCTATCAACGCCAATAATGTTTTCGTTTCAACAGTGTTCCTAACTACACTGAACGGCCGAAACATGACTTAGTGAAAGCTTCAACATGAAGGCAGTCTGGTAAAGCAGCAGGGCCAGGAAAATCAAGAAATGAAAATAGGAGAAATGGTAACTTTGAAATTATTGAAGTGAAGTAGACAAAGTAAGGTGGGCATGACTTGCTGGCTCTGACAACAGCGCGTTATTGATAGACTTGTAAGCATCCTAGTTAGGCAAGATACATTCAAGCGCCCACCCGTCCTACACAAAGATCCTTCTACATGTCATCGCATGGTACATTGCGGAATTAAGAAGGAATTTTTTGTACTTTTGAAAAGTTTATTAGATGAATAATATGTCAAATTATAATTAATTACAAATGTATTGACCCTAAGCAGCCAACATGAAAAACTGCGTGAACGTGTGTTCCATACACTTTCATCATGTTCATTCACCTTTACTTGGTGGACGTTCGTCACTTACAGAACCACATAGTTGTACATTTTTGGCGCCCCATTTGGGCTAACGCCCAAGGCGCCGGCACTGATCAGGCAATGTTATGCCAAATAACAGCGGCATGTACTGCTCCGTCTATAAATTACAGGACCGAAAAGGATACGGATTAACAAAAACTTCACTGATTTCTAGAGTTTCATATTTAAATTTGGGGTATTGAAGTTTTGTTTGGGGTTTAAGATCTGAATTTTAGGTCTCCTGTTACAGCGTGGGCCTCCATTTGGGAGATATGAAGGGCGGCTGACACGGTTCTGCTTCCTGATATCGAGGGAATTCAGATCAAAATAATGTGGTTATGAACTGGACCAACTTGTTCAATGAATATAGCAAGCACGTGCAGTACTGATTTGTATGACATCAGCGGTCGCAAACCTTCAAGTGGGGCCCCCAATTTAAAATAGCCTAGGGCCCCGAAAATGAAAATTTGCCCCTGAATTCTGGATACGACTGTCCTCACCTTATCCACGTATCAGCAGAAATCGTCTTATAAAACTATTGCCTTTCACCACTACCTGAATTTGATTCAGCCTTCTCATCGTTATTAATGTGAATTCCAAGCTGCCCAACTGACGTGGTAATGAAGACGACATAAGTTGCGCACTTTCACCGACTGCGTCCTGGATTCAAAGCAACATGGACAAGATCCAGCAACAATCGTCTCATTAAATTTAGCAAATAACCGCTGATTAATATTTTGTGCTGTTGTCACAGTGTGTTTCTCATTTCATAAGTCAGTGTGGTCCAACAACAAGCCGCGGGCCACATGTTGCTCGCGGATGGGATTAAGGGTGGCGACCTTTCTCAGTATTGTTTGTGGTGTGTAAGTCGCTGTAGGTAATTTTAGTTAAAACAAGCATCACATCTACTAATAAAAATGTACAACATAAACGGCGTTAGACTTAGACTGTAGAGAAAATTTGGAAAGTAGTCAGCAAAGATAGGCTTCCGATATTGAAAGATCTTGCACAGAAAGTGCAATCGACGTTTGGAGCACAGTTTTCGCCATGAAGCAAGTCACATCTAAAATAATTAATCGAATTGCACTCTTTCACTGATCATAGAATTTTTGGGAAATATTTTCACTAATTTCACTGGACAATAGTCTCCGACTTGCTACAACTAATATATTGTGTTTGATATATTACCAGCAGTGCCAGAGAAGTCTCGTGCGCGGCATAGGCCAGGGGGCGCCAAAGGGCAATGGCTCGCCTCAAATTTCTTCCATATCTTGTCGTTTTATGCTTCGAGCAGGGGCGTAACGAGGTTAGAACGAGGCAAGAAGCATGTTTGGAGCCCCCATCAAGAAACTTGAGGTCTTTTGGAAGCAAACGTACTGTATTGAAGAAAGTACTTTGGTTATTTTTGGGACTTTTCGGCGTCCACGCAGTCATTTGGCGCCAACCCGCAGTCATTTGGTGTCCCCATAGTGTTTCAGCTCCCGGGGCATTGTGCCCCCATTCCACCGCTCTATAGACCCTTGGCTTCGAAAGGCTGTGTCCCAAATCAATTACTGTTGCTGGCTCAAAGTCAGAATAATTGAGTCCCTCCAAACTTTGGGGCTGGCTATGCCACTGACCACAGATATTTCACTGATAGAGATTTGTAATGAATTGATATTTGCTTTGTGTGATAATTTCAATGACGAACTCACCTTCTTCTTTCCATTAAAAAGTCTGTGAATCTCTTGTTTTGCTCATTATTTTGTTACAGGTATCTCTCAAGTTTTCATGTTTTTGTAAACTGGTCTGCAGGTCGAAGCTAGTTTGACCACGCTGGCATAAGTTAATGTGGCACCACCAATATTTTTCCTAGTCGAAGGTGCCGTGAGCAGAAAAAGGTTGAAAGCCCTGTACTACCAGAAAAGCAGTTTGAGTGACATTTTGTAGGAAGGGCCTATTGAAAAGAGAGACACAAAATTGGGTCATTAAAACTGGATGAGTGGTAAGAAAAGAGATCATACAATTCGACAAAACGCAGTGGCATACAAATTTGTACGTGAACATCGCGCATTGAAAAGAAGAGGAGCACGCTTGGACGTTATAGGTTTGCTGCAAGCTTTCCAGGAATCCGCCGGCTGGGTTCTGTTTTCCTTGCTTTGCGATAATTAAACTCGATCATATTTGTATTCACGTCTCCACAAGGCGACTGTGTTGAATCCATCGGAAATACGGCTTCGAAACTGAGATTAGGATGCGTAGAGTTGCATGAAATCTGTGTCTTGTTTGACAAATTGCTGATAGATTCAACTAAATCGCCTTTGTGGAGACTAATTGCAAAAGGTGGGCAGAAATTATTTTCCACGAGTGAGGATCATGCTTAAATATTAAGTTGTGAGTTTAGGTTGTTAAGCAATTTATGATTACAGCTATTGAGAGGGTAAATTTTATTTTTTTTAACTAACACAGTACGAGCCATAATTAGGTGTTCCTGTTCAAATGTGATTATATGCTGCATAGTGATGTGATACGGATATTTTGATCGGTGGCAGAAAATACTTACGGGGCATCGCTTCCTATGAATGGCTAAAAAAGGTCATCTTTTTCTAGAGAGTACAGAGTAGCAAAAGAACCGCTTGCTTTAAAAGGCAATAGTTCCCTGGATCCACGATTTCTGCTCACCTTGGCCGTACCAGTAAAAAAGAGCTAGCGCCGGCTCTACTGTCAGCAGATTGTTGTTTTTCCCAATAGCAAAAGGTTTGTGAATGCATTAAGAATTTGTTTGAGTTAACTTATGCGAACTTATCATGGGTGGAGTATTGCTTTCTGCTGCCTTGTGTATACGACTTCGAAACGTCTTACGCAGGTGGTTCTTGACTAAAGTTCTAAATCTACCCACACGTGTCTTGCAACCTTATAAAATTTTGTGCGGATTTTCTGTAATAATACAGAAGCAGTTCTATGGCGTATTTCAGCTATTTGTCCTGGAGGTCAAACATTTCTATCAGAAAAGCACGTGAAAGAATTCGCGAATCATATTCATTTAGTGAAAATGACTTAAAACATCAAATAACTTCGGAAAGAATTTGCTTCGGAAGGAGTCAAAGCTGCTTCTATCGCTCGAACAATTTTTTTCATTTGTAGCTACTCAAAACCCTGCACTGGGCTGTTGCTGGTGACTGTAACTCTTCACCATCGCTTCCTGCACGAGAAGTGTTTCAAAAATGAAATTAGTGAAAATATTTCCCAAAAATTCCATGATCAGTGAAAGAGTGGGTAATATTGATGTACTTTCAGTTGAAAGGCACGAGCTGAAAAATAGATTTAGATGGTTTCTTTGATAAGTTTTTCTTTGATAAACTTACAGTCGACATGATAATCGAAGGATTAAGTTACGTTGAGGTGATGATGATATAAAATTCTAACGTAAACTGCGCAGGGATCTGCGTGAGAATCATATTCCTCATTGTCATTGTGTATTTGTCTGTATCTTTTTAGATTTAGAGTTAGTGCGTACTTCGCTTATGCCAAAGCAGTCATGAATCAACGCAAGGTTGAGAAGTCACCTTTTGAGGTCAGTCAGAGGAAAATTCTGTGTGAATATTAAAATGAACGAATTTTTTGGGAATATTCTGAAAAATATGTATTACGCCTGCTGTTACATCTTGGTATCAGGTACACGCCCTACACGCCGATGCACACCTATCTGTGGCGCTGCTATGCTACTTTAGATGCAACTGCTGCCGAAGCCCCGCTGCTGTTAACTGCGTATTGCATTGAATAGTCTTCACCCTATCCACGCTGCAGATGGGAATTAAACTCGTAATAGTAGTTGCATAAAGTTGTTATGGTTACACCACAATCATAAAATGTCCATAAGCTTCAAAAAAAGGATTAATCAGTAGTCACCAATCCATTGGCAGATGGCTTCTTTGTTTTGTAGTAAGAACATTTTGACAAAACTAGTTGGCTATCACCAGCCTATTTGCCTCTGTGTCAAGATGGAATTGGTGGTTGGAACCATTTCACTTAGTTGTGAATTGTTTTTTAGTGGAGCTGTTTTCGTTCATGTGAGGTCGGCGCAATTGTGTACGGAAAATAGTGTTTCGTTTCACATGCGCAGTGCTGCGGAAGTTGCGTGGTTAGCACAGAATATTCTTCATAGCAATACACGTATGTGGCTCGTAGGTTTCCCTAGTGAATAACAACGCTAGGTAACGCTTAACGATATTCACAAGCCTATGTTGGGTTTGATAAGGTTAATCATAGCAACTTAATCTTCAAAACAACGAAAAATAGACGTTTATGTTGCACCCCTACCTTTCCTTGGCCCCACGATGGCTCCCCAGTTTTTTAATTCTAGAATCACCACTGCCCATTAGACACTTTGTATGCGGTTATCCAAATTATGTCGAAGGTGAAACCAAAACTACCACCACAACGAAGCACAGCATTAGATGTAAGATGTCATGGACAGGAATGTTTGCCAATCAAAAGAGAGATTATCATCGGTAATAATTCCGTTCGCTCGGGTATATGATTGCTAGTGGTATTGACTGATAACGTCATTAGGAGAAAATTTGTAAACGTCAACAGTGACTTTACTGGTTTTGGTGTTGAGGATGGAATGCTTCGCCAGGGCACATTCGAAGGTCTTTGCCACAGTGCGTCTCCAACAGCTCCAAGAGACGGGTTTACGTCTGCAACTGCATTGTACAGCGCGGGCTTTTGCTTTCAGCAAATCTTCCATTTGAGCAGACCCGCAATCTATAGACAGCTAATTTAGCAAAACATGTCTGGGCCGTTGTTGCAAAACCTTGCCCTAATAGCTTTCTGGATAAACTATGAAAAAACAGTAATACGTTAGAGCTGATGTTTCTAGCAGATTGTAATAAGCGTAACAGTGTCTTTGGTATCAACATCTGACCAATTTTTCATGATTAACTTGCTAAATTTACTAAGAAGTATTTCAAAGTGGTTTGAGTGAAATTACGTTCCTAGAAGCTTTTGCGTATCATATGCTTCTTGCGTGTGGTGTAACGTTAGCTGTGGCTGAAGAAACGAATCAGAGAAATCTCGGTTGGTATTCTGTCATTTCTGTTTTTGAATTCGTCATACTAATCCTAATGCTCACATATGCTGTTGTGCTTTACAGAGTACATTTACAAACTTGGTGTCATATGTTAGATCAAAGCAATGGAAAGAAACGTTAGTTTAAAACTGCTCAGCAGTGTCGTAGCCAGGTTTAGGGTAATGCACTTTTAGGGGAGGAAGGTTTTTGTTTTTATTGTATGTGTAAATCAAATTTTCCTGGGAAGAATACTTGGTGGGTGTCACAAAACCTGTTGGTGTAGCACAGTCCCCGAATGCCCCCAGTAGCTGCGAGCTTGTGGTTCAGTCATGTTGATTCAATTTTCAGTACATTTCTGCAAACGCTTTCCATTTCCATGCATGGCCTCAAACAAATCGTGTCTCATGAATTTCTCAGTTTGCTGTTGGCTTAGAGAAGCAAAAACTATCCTTTTCCAACGATCCAAGCAACGATTGCTGAAACTGGAGACGTCCTGCAAGCAAAATGGAGACGTCCTGTGGAACGTTCTGGAGCATTTTTCGTGGCTCATGTTTTTTGGGATTGTCGTTCAATGCTTGAGATCAAATTGGTAGGAATGTCTCTGACATCAAACTGGCCTGAAGGTAAAAAGGCAGGTATGTTGATGACACCTTCCGCTGGAGTGTTTTAGATCTTTTTCCAAACCAGTTTTGCAATTTTGACTTCACAGTTCAAAGACGCTGTTGTAACCAGTTGTGCAAATGTTTGCGAGACCATTAAGTGAAACTGGCCTACATTGGAACAGTCTGGCAAATTGTTTTGCGATTACCTTCTTGATTATTGAGCGATGTTTTGTAAGGACTTGTATGTTTCAAAATCTTGTGATAACACTTTCGATTCAGAAAAGTTTTAATTCGCAAAATCTTTTCTCTTTCAAATAAAAATGTAGCAAGTCTGTGTCTGGCTGGTGTTGCCCACTTTATTAAATCCCCATCGCTATTCAACTTAATAGCAGGAGAGATGAAATGTTACAATGAGCGTGTGCAGTGCGCCAAGTGCGTTCACTTAAACAAGGAAAAATCCGCTTAATTTCATGACTTCGAACTCAGTATTGACCTTCAAGAGGAACCCGAAAAGGGCTAATTTTTCGTAGCGAAGAAGCAGGGTATTTATTCACTATTCACTTATTTAATTGTGGTTATTTCACAGATGGCGCAGGAAATGGAAAGTATTTCTCAAAAAGCGACTCATGGCTTTTCTGCGGTGTTTTGTTGTCGAAATCTGTCCTTCATTGGTGGTGCAGTCATCTTATTTAAGCTTTTAAGTGAGTCTGATGCTGAAGAGTCAGGATATTTTTGGAAGTTGGAGCAATTCGCGGGAGCTCACGACATACCTGTTGTCGATGACAATGAAATGGAGGCGTTTGGTTGTATCACTAAGGTTTTAATTGATGAAAATAGCTATACAAAAGTGAGGAGCACTTGGAGAGCTGCCACGTTAGCTCTGGATGACATTTATAAACGAATATACGCCAATTACAACAACAAGTCAATCGACGAAAAGCACCCCTACAGTTTGCCTTTGGAAAAAACTCGGCATCTTGTTGGCGTTGCTTTCACTCTTCGCTACAGCGAGGAACAACAGGAAGATGCTCCGCTGCAGTTAAACATCAGTGTTGATGGCAATGAGTTGCCTGGAACGTCGCATGTTGGTGTAGAGATAAATTTGCGAACTAGCAACAAAGTGGTTAGAGAGGACGTTAATGGGCAGACTGAGAAACAAATCGGCGGAGTTGCCGTGCTTACCCAAAATCCAGATCAAGTGCATATCCGTGAGATAGATGAGGAGTTCACGAAGTATTTGTTGCGAAAATTTGGGAGTGGGCATTTGAAGGAAATGTTCTACGTTAACAAATCTCTTGGAAATGAATTTTGCAGTGTGAAAAACATCAACACACCATTCAAAAGAAGTTGCTTTTGCTGCGTGCTCTTATAAATCCCAGGGAACGCTTTTCAGTGATAGCCTGTTGCATATGGTTTCCCGGTTGAAGTTGCCCACTGTTTACCTCGTTTTAGACCACTTGAGAACATTCGAATACTTTGTTTACGCTGTGCATGCGTGGTTATATGTTGCCAACATTGAAAAAGTAATTGTCGTCGCACTGCAACTTTTCCGTGAGGCGACGTTCTGTATTTCCCGAATCGCTGCACAAGTCTGCGAGAAAGATCGCTTTTACATTCCGAGCAAGAGAGTGGAGCTTTGAATATTACTTTCTCGAATGTTTGCCACTGCAAAGTGCTCTTCTGTATTGTCGCCTGTCAAAAATATCACCTCATAAAAATCGCGTGTGCTTTAACGGTGATTGGTTATTTGTAAGCATCAACCAGCAAAATATGTAATCCGACCATATTCGCCCGACTTCCCTTCAACAAACTCGGCTGACCAACCTTTTCAGTAGATGTTAGCGGAAACCATGATGAAACAGTAGTTCTCTGCCTGGTAGTAGGGTCTCTCCACGGTGAACGTGCAGTGAACACAGCGCAATACGAAAAGTAAATTGCATTGGCATTTAATCTTAGCAACGTACTCTTATCAAGTTCTTGGATATATCCATATACGTGCATGATAATTGAAGTATAAGGTTTTCAAGGAATACCTTATTTCACTCATTTCTTAGGCGGCGTTTATTCCAATAAAGGTTAGGCGATGAAATGATAGAAAACTAAAACGAGACTTCTGCCGTTTCAAACACAGGCTAAAGCATTAGAAAAACATGTAGGAAGCAGCTGTTTACGCACCTACTGTAAATAAGTCACATTTGAACGATTTTAATTGGATGGACGAATTAAAAAATCGTCTCGATTTCAAAGGGATTTAGGACCAGAGCGTCTGTGATGCGTAATTGCAAAACGTTTTTGTAGTTAGTGCACTTTTCTTTGTAGCGTGTATGCCAAAACTCTATGACTGTGTCATGGGCCCAAGTGAAATAGCTTAATCAAACTGTGCTTATGCAGGCTTCTACACACAGTATGAAATTACGAATACGTCCATGCGGACTTGTGGGAATGCGTCTTAATATCTTTGAGGTTTAGTTCTATTTTCTGAATGAGTTTCCAGACGTTTGCCACGCTTCTTTCTAAGTGACGCTGTCAAGTCGTGTTGGGTGAAATAAAGTCATAAATTGAGGCTTCGTTAAAGGCCATAATAATGCTTTTTTCAAAAGAAGGACCCGCTTCGAAAATCTTCAGATAGCTTATTGTGCAAACCAGCGGTCCCCAAAGGGTTTTCAATCCTGCCCGCACGGTTTCTTGGGAATGCTTAGTATTTTAACAATTTTGTGTAAATAAGTTAATGCAAGAAACAATTACACAAAAAGCTCTTCCTGTGATTGAGAATTTTATCCCGATAGGCTTTAGTAATCAAAACAAACCAAGCTTGTCGCTTTGATCAAAAGCTCAACTACCAACATTTTGGGGCTTACTCGCAATGTGTGAAATGTATGTGATTTGTTTACGTCTTGCACCATTCGTTTGTAATGTTATGCTGTGCGAAAAACACGGACAAGTCGACGTAATTCACAAAGTCTCTGGCTCAGCAGGGAAAACTATTGACGAGAATGTGGGATTTAAGACACGAAACTGCACAATATATGGATTCTGAAGGGAAACCGGATAATTTTTCTAATGCTCAGTGGCTCTCAAAATGTGCATTCTTGATACATATAATGGACAAATTAAAGGTATCTGAATGAGTTATTGCAAGGAAGGGAAAACCGCATTCACAACCTTTTCAGTGACATTAAGCATTTGAAGCAAAGGTGAAATTTTGGCAAAAGCAATTGCGCCAAAAGGTATTTGGTCATTTTCCGTGTTTGCAAAATACACTTGGAGATGGAGAAACTGGCAGTAGTGTTAAATGAACTGGCGAAATTCCTATATGTTGCAATTAACGTTATTTTATAGCCAATTTCAGGACTCTCGAAGTTCGGAAAATGGCATCAAAATATTTCCATTGCCCTGTGACATTGATGTCGAATCAGTGCCGATAGATCTCCAAATGAAATTTGTTGAATTGCAGAATTACTTGGATCTGAAGGAAAATGTTCTACCAAAAACCTTTCTGGAATTTTACAGAGGTCTCCCAAGAAAAAGATATCCAAAGATTTGAAAACATGCTTAAATTGATTCGTTTCTTTGGAAGTACTTATCTTTGCGAGCAATTCTTTTTCTAAGATAAAATATGGTAAGTCCAAGTATCGAAATAGAATTTCAGATGCACGTTTGCACGATACTCTTTGTATTGCAGCATCAAACGCAGAAACAAATATTACAAAATGCAACAAACGAAGCAGTTTCGTAGGTCATATTGAATGCATGTTACCGCGCAAAGAAAATATTTGGCAATATACTGTACAAACGTGATATGTGTGTTGTTTTTCAATGCACGGAAGAGTCCAGCCCGCGGACGCTGATAAGATCGCAAATTTGGCCCAACATCCATAAAGTTTGGGAACCGCTGTAAACTGTCATTATGTACTTGATATTGCTGCCAACGAAGCGTATTGTCGCGACTGATGTCGTAACATGCCATATTTTCTTTGTGGCAAAGAAAAGGTAAAGCGTTTGGTGCGCGTGCATTTGCATCGCACCTTAAACAACCTGAAAAGGATAATCAAAATGTCGATGTTCCTCCCTGAAGAAATTTCTGCGGACACGCAAGCTGGATCACTTTATTTTTTATTTTAATCACATTTCTGTATGATTTGCAGCAACTTCATTGTGTTAGCAATTTGGTCAGTGCGTGTATAACTGCTGCTGTGCAAATTACTTATCCACCTACTATAGCACCATGAAGCCATGGTGTTTCAATTAATATAATCATCGAAATCGATGATCAACCTGCTAACAAAAGAGCAGTGCGTGTCCTTCAAAAAAAGATGGAAAACTTCCTGTCGTTTCTTCTCTCTGCCATCGCCGACTTACACAACATGATTTTGCTCTATACCAGGGTCTCAAACTCAAATTGCTGCGAGGGCCAAATGAGGACTGAAAAGTAACCCGAGGACCGCATTATGACTACCAAATGGTAGTAGACGCAAATGTGATTCAGTGTTTAGTGCGTTGTTAACGAGTTATTTTAGGCGTTTTCTTTTCCTGATTCGATGCAACGTACTTGTTTTTGAAATGCTCAACAGTTAACATGACAGCTTGCTAACCTGCATCACCGCAATTGATCGCTGTTCCCGGTCGATCCAGTGGACGTTCAACGCTGTTGTTCGGCGTTATTTTCTACTGAATATTTTTACGTTGAGTTGCTCTGGCTTCACGTTCACATGTATTTGTGAGTTTGCTGCATATAATCAAGGAAAGCAATCAAGTTTGGAGTGCTACTGGAGAGTCAATAATGGGCAAAATGGCGAACCTTTATACTGGCTTTCTTTGGCTTGGCAACCACGAGACATCAGGTCCCTTAGTTGCAAGACTGATCCGTGTTCCTGCAACAACTACCGTAGATTAACACAATTTTTAGAGCACCTCCTATGAATCACAAGCTACAATGCTGCTTTTCTCATTCTTCACCTCATTGTAGAAGCGCTCAAGCACCATGATCAGTTGGGGATGTTAGCATCAGGCTTGCATTTGCATTTCGTCCCTATTTTTATGTTTCGTGGTTTAGTGGTAGGTGGGTCAGAATTGGACAGATTATACAATTTTAGCCGTTTATTTTGATTCAATTCCAATCAAACTTACACTGCAGAGGTTCAGGAAAATATCGAGTCAGGGATTCCATTCCTGCTCTGGCTCCAGCCACATGTATTTAAAAGTTTTTGGCTCAGGATCCAAAATGGCTTGACCCAATGAAAATTGAAAGCTATTGTATTACAATCATATTGTTATACCGGCATAGATAATATATCGTATGGATAGGTTTTCATGTGCAACAATGTTTGAGAAACCCTAATCCACACACTAACGAGGAAACTTACGTTCACTCTCAGTGGCGTACCTAGCGTTTCCCGCGCCCGGAGGCAAACTCAGTTTTGGCGTCCCCAACCAGGCTGTTCATGGCAGCATAGACGCGAAGAACGAGTTGGGAATTTAAGGGGCGTCGAAAGCTGGTTCGGACCCTGCAATCGCCTGCATATAGTTGTTTCTAGAGCCGTCAGAAAACTTCCTGCGATTGTGGCGTCACAGAATTGGAGTGAATAGCTTTGAATCTTGGAAATCATTAAACTACCGTAGAGTTAAGAATCGAATAGTTTGGCATGAAGCTAGTCCCTCTGAAATTTTGGTCACGATTGAACATTCAAACTGTTTTATACGACACTCCAAATTACGGTAGTACAATTTTGAATTGTAGCAACAAGTGAAATAAAATGCGAAAACTAACCAAAACGTTCCATGATCATCTGTACAAATATGCATGAATTTTAATGACAAATATTGGGGTATAAAAATCCTCTGACAACACAGGATAAAATTAGCCAGATTTGCACCTTGTTTTCTAAACCACGATTTTGTCAGAGCTTTGCGAAGATGCTGAATCCCGCGCACCGTCTTGTTCCACTCCCTGGTCAAGTCTGGTTACAATCACCGCTGTGCGAGTGGTAAGGACCGGGGGTTTCTAGAGCATGCACTCTCAGAGTTTTGAGTAATGAAACATCATAAACGACTGCTGAGGGTGACTCACGAGTCACGGATACATAAAAGAGATACAGAATAATATATATGAAAAAATGAACGCCAATGATTTTATACCAAATTCCTAAACAAATACAAAATTGCAAAATCCCAAAGCAGTTTCTTGGATATAGGCTAACACCCTGAAAAGTTGACAGAAAATAAAAGAAATGCTGCGATTTAATGCTTTGCCTGTAATTATCTAACTTCAAAGAAAATTGTTTTTGCCTTCACTATAAAATTTGTCCATTGTTCCTTAAAAATCTGCTATAAATGAAATGTGTCACATTCACTAATCTAAGAAATATCTACGGTCAGTGACGCTCCGTGCGAAGTTCCAGGTAGCAGTTGTGTGACCTGAATTTCGACAATCATGTCCACTGAAATGCTCAGTTTCTTGGTCAAAGTGATTTATAGCACATATCGCAGTAACTGAAAAATTCACAATAACTAGTATACTCATCGTTGTTACACAGCTGCAATTAGAATTTTGCAGAAGCATTCAGCATTTATTTAAATATCCCACAAACAAAAATCATCATAACGTCCTTCAGAACACACCAAATCCATTTCAACATGACGTTTGTCAAACCATAAAAGCTCAAAAACTCTCCTAAACATCCAGATTTGTAGCAGTAACAACTAGGAGCATGCAGATATCTCTGGTGATTCCCGGGGCAAATGCTTGATTGCGTGCCCCCCACCAAATTCCAGTATTGAGGAATGTGAAAAATGCAGGCATTTGAATTAGTACAAATTCGTTTTGACAAATAAACGAGTTTTGAAAAATTGAATTCAAATGAATTCAAAGAGTATTTTTTGTTTTTAATGTGTTAGGTTTTTAATATTTTGTTTTATTCTGTGGGCTTGAGACATCTTTTTACAAGCAAATTCCTTCCACTCATGGGAAAGCCATGCATTGAGGAAGTAGATATTGCATTTATTCATGCAATCAGATAGGCCCACCAAAAGAAGATAGCACTTAGGGTAAGTTAGGAGATGAGAGAGAGTTGTCTATTGCTATGCACAGAAGATGATAACAGTTGTTATCGAAACGTTTGCAAGATGTCAGTTGTATCGTTTGCTTTGGCCGTAGTATTTATTATAAGAGTTGTCTATTGTTTCTCAAAGAAATAGTACCTTTAAAAAGTAGTACAACCATGCAACTTGATTCCTCCTTTATATTTTTGTGAACTATAAACAAAATTCTAAGGATGTTTTGTTCAGTAAAAACAGATGAAGGTAGCGATGGCATTGCTTCATCTCTGTCTCAGTTCACTTAACATACATTTGCATGCTTTCTCAGGCAAGTTCCCATCAGATACATGCAACACGCTTTAGTAGCCAATAAGAAGCGTCTAGTTCACCGGTGCAAAAATGCAGTCGGGCACTCGCGCTGCGCGATCGAAGGCATGGAGTGCGCAGACGTTTTTTACCTTTTATATTTCATGCATATGAATGCCGTATGGCAAAGCTTATATGCGTGCGCTACTAAAAATTGCTGCGCGCTACAAACATTCACAGAAAATTTTGCACCGCTGGTCAGGTTACAAGATTTTGATAAACGCGCTTTTTGTAATTTCACTCTTTTGGCAACCCACTGCCTTGGATGACCGGGACCGTCGCCTCGTTCATGCCCCCTATGCACATCCCTGGTAACAACGATGTTTAAGTTTTATCGCTGCTCTAAAAGTATGTGCACTATTGCACTCTGCATGTGGTGTGAACGCTGGATCCCCGTCCCATTATGACAAAACTATGAAATGATGGGGAAGTCGGAAAGTACGCAACCCTGGCGTTCTGAAAGCGTTGTGACGTAGTCGTGAATCAAACCAAAAGCGGGCGCTTATTGCTGGAGACAGAAACTCCGCCTTGGACCGTCACTTAGGTTCATAATTGCTGGCTTTGCGAACCTTGGTGATCTTGATGAGATTTTGCAAAGATATTCGACATTTTCTAAATTGTAGTTATTAGCATCCGATGACATTTGACATTTCGTAATTAGTTCCTAACATTCCGACCTCAATTTGGCGCCCCGAAGTGCTGCACCCGCGGGCAGATGTCCCCCCTTGTTACGCCACTGTTCACACTAGGGTCCTGCGTGGATTTGCGGCTACCCGCATTTGCCTGATGGTATGGGATAAGAAATTCTTTGTGCGAGTAACTGAATGTTGTCTCAATGCATGTGAAAGTTGCATGAGCAAGAAATTCAATGCTGCAGAGAGCTTGCGGTACAAGGGTGTAGCGACAGTGATGGATTAAGGAAGGGCTGGGCCCGTAGCATATTAACAGCGCGAGGCCCTAAGTTCAAAATACACTTGAACAAGTGAACAGCCGTTAAATCATAGCTTATGTGCGCATGCATGTGACTACCATAAAGCATACTGAATTTCGTGTGTACGAAAAGCCTGGTCTAAACCAGTAACTGGTAGACATTATGGGCAATACAATTTTTTTTTACCAGAAATTACATGTAATAGGCATCTTTTTACCAAGAAAGAACACATTCCTGTACAGCTCACAAATAAAGTACAGAGACAGTAACTAATTCTTTAAGACTCATCAACAAATTGTTTTATTTAGACCAGGGGTGGGAACCTATTTGCTATCATGGACCGCATGAAATCTGCAAATTCGTGGTGGGCCGCAAAATAAAATGATTTTTTCCGAAAATTCGACCTTTATCTAAGTAAGAGGAAGAGTGCTCTTGATTTAGCCTACTATCTAGGTACCTGCTTACTATGGAGCTTTCTTCTGACGCGATGTTGTGCTCTAACTTGGGTAACGCAAAGTGTGATGCGTGCCATATCAACTGTTCAGGCGGGCCGCATTAGGCCTGCCGGCCGCAGGCTCCCTACCCCTGATTTGGACAGTGTAATCACACAGTATACGTTTCGATGTCGATTGTCAAGAGCAGAAAAACTGCTGCTTACGTTTCCATTTTTTCGATTTTTCCGTAGCGACTTTGTTTATGATATTGGTGGCATAATGTCTATATCACATAGAAGTCCCTCCTCTGTACTCTTTAGAATAATATTGTTCATCTTGTTTTGTCTGGGACTCCTTTTCTTCATTCTACCATTCTGCGTTTAGAAAATGACCGTTCTCCACTGTAGTTTCATTTCACACATTTATTAAAGATGACCACAAGTACACTACGCAATGACTGGTGAATAGACACCAAATCCAGGGCTGCCAATGACATTTTTTGGAAAACTTCCTATAGGCTCACCCAAAAACCCAGATTTGAACGGAAAATCCCAGGTAAATACAAAATTAAGTGAGTCTTTCTGCTATATACCATACCTCAGCATCTGTAATCACAAAACCTGCTGGTGAATATATACTCCGCTGGCGTTGCGCTGAAGTGCGCGATTCACCACGAACGGAATACGCGCGAAGAAAAACACCATATATATGCGGCCCGAACAAGCAATAATAAAGTGATCTTATCGGGTGGGCTCTATTGTTGCTTGCTGCCAAAGTGTGAAGATTTGCGCACTTGCCGCTCGGGCTTTCCGATCGCAACAAAATGGTACTGTGACCAGGATGTGAAGGTCGTGTCGTGTGAAACCTTCGCAAAAAGAACTTGCGATCGGTGTGGTTCGTTGTAAAAAGGAGGGGATGTTGTTGTAACCAATTTGCTGGCGTTGCGCTGAAATGCGCGGTTCACCATGAACGAAATGGGTGCGAAGAAAAATACCATGTATATGTGGCGCGAACAAGCAATAATTGAGTGATCTCGTCGGGTGGGCTCTATTGTTGCTTGCTGCCACATTATGAAGCTTTGCGCACTTGCCGCTCGGGTTTTTCGATCGCAACACGGTAACCTTGCTTATGAATTTTGTGTTTGTCGAAATTATTATATCGCAGTAAAATAGAGTTGTTTGCATTGCTGACGGTGATCTGGCATCATTAAAATTAATTAAATATTCATTCCCAGTGTTCTCCTGCAGCTAACCATTGAAATCTGCATCTCTCAACCACTCTTATACCTTAAAATTTCTGTGTGTAACACGTAATAATTTTTGGGCTTGATTCATCAGTATCTCTGCCACATGAACTCATTGTGCTAACCTAATATATACAGCTTACATGTTGTCAGTTGTTTGTTCATCAATTATGCTGAAGAGTAAGGTATCTCGTTAAGGCAAAATAAAGAAACATGAGGCTAGAAATAAGAACTGTAGTAAATCATAACCGCTACGCAGTTAAATCCTAAAACCCCTGATCTTCACAAGAGTTAACCCAGAAAGGCATAGGAAACTCAGATCTGGGGGTAAAACCCAAAATTTGGCGCCATTGGCCAAATCATTTTGAAAGTGCCAAAAAAGTAACGAAACTCATAGATCAGGTCAATGTGATGTAATAACATTTTCTGAAAATGCTATTCATAATAATACAATCAAATAACATGTGGAAATTCCTGCAATTTCGCCACATTGCTTGATTGGTCCCAAAATGATGCAAATAACTGTAATATACTTTAATTTTCAAGTAATCATAGTCTAATGTAAAATCGTTCAGTTGAAAACTTTCGCTTAATTACATATGGCAAATTTAGCAAAATAGTGGCTTTTTGGACTGAAAAATTTCTATATATGTATATATATATATAATCAGGGGCTGATTTTTGTGGAGGCGAAAGAGGCTGTCATCTCGAGCCTCCCTTTTGAGGGTTTGGCATTGTTTTGGTAAAAAGCTTATGAACCAATCTAGAGGCACATTTTATAAGCTCGGAAGCAAGTCATACATTTGTTAAAAGAAAATAAAATTTATGCGCAAATGTGCCAAAAGCAGACCCTCAACACGTTTAATGTCTAGAAAAAAAGCAAATTTGAGATCAAATGACTTCAAACAATTTACAACGCGAAATGGACGTTCACGCAGAAGCAAATTCCCAGACAAAATTAAAAATTAAACTTGCTTTCAGCGAGTAATGTTTTTTTATAGCATGTGTAAAATATAAGGCCTCTTTCTGAGAGTTTGTCTCTGGTACTTAAATTCTTATATCCACATATCATGAATAAAAATTTAATGCAAAGGACAGCGGGGCCCCTAAAAGCGCGGGGCTCGTAGCAATTGCTACATTTGCTACTATTGTTAATCCGGCACTGTGTAGCGACATTATCCAGTGGTAACAAGACCACAGATTGTAGTTTCAGGCACGCAGTGATCTTGTAATGTAAGATATACATGAAGGTGAAAGTGAACCGGAAGGGAACGGAACGCTGTTCTGCTAAAATAATTATTGCCTATACGGCGTTCCGCATAGAGTTTCAAGTAGGCTGGTATTATTAGAGTTTCAAGTAGGCTGGCATAATCCCGTCAGCTGACGCAACAATAACTGTACCTGAACTTTACTAGAAGCAGCTTTTACATCTTATTTCCTGCAAAAGGTGTCATGAGTTCAAGGCAAATCATTTCTAGCCGTCTCTACGTTCGTTAAAGAGGAACTAGCCGAGAACTTTTAAACAGCGGTGAATAACCTAAATAACGTACATTTTAATTATTTGAAAAATCCCAAAAAGCATTTAAGCCCGCCCAGAATGCCCTCGCGGGCCATATGCAGCACTCGGGTTTGATACCCCTGATCTAGACGTTTCGATGGGCTAAACAACAAAATGTAAGCTGACCTCGACTGTCCTTCATTGTAAGCGGCACGAAATGATGAAAAAACTTGTAAGCCACGGTTTACAATCGAATAAATACAGCATACACTTTTCCACGTTTGTTGCCGAATTTTGGCTGTGCAACATGCTCAGAAACGTTCTACTTCTGCCACAAACTGACAATGATTTTTGGTGGTACTGCCCAGTGGCGCACCTGAGAGGGAATACTGCTCACCGCTGCCTTTTTCATTAGTTTCATTGTGACTGTTTTTGTTCGGATATCGAGGTAGTTCAGAATAAAGTAATATGTTTATGAATTGTAACAACTTTCTCAGTGAATGCAGCGAGCACGTGTAGTAGTAATTTGTATGACATCAACCGGGAACCTGTCACAAGAGCCCCCTTGAAACGTTAGGGCCCTGTAAACGATATACAGTATTAGTTTCAGGTTTGCTATTTTAGGGTGTGTAGATTGCAAATACAGTATTCGCAAGTAGGCTATAGCATGAGGCAGGGCCGTATTTAGCAAGTGCGGGGCCCGATTGGAAGCACTTTTGCAGGGTCCCACTCAGTGGCCAGTGCAGAAACTGTTTAGGAGGGCATCAAGTCATGATGCCGAAAGAGTGAGGTCCGAAAACGGCATTGCCAAGCTAGTGGTGTCTGGTGCATAACCCCAGGTTCATTTGTGGAGTGGAGAATTTCCATGTCCATTCTACGAACATCTCCGCAACACCCGATAAATCCGTGAGTTGCTACACTAAATACCTTCTGCCTTACCTGGACCACCGCGACGAACGTCAGGTCAATTGGCCATGTGTTAAATGAAATTAGCAACACTGCTTGATATATTCAGCCAGAAAAGATAAGATATAACACCTTAGCAAAAAAACAACAGACGAAAATTGTGGCAACAGAACATCACACAAAAACTACAAAGTTTATGCAACATTGTATTATAATGCTGCGCAATTATGGCAAAACCGAATGAAACAGTTAAATGGGCTGTGGAATTGGAACCCGAGTCCAAATAACTTTGGATGGTTGTAGCTGGAGCCGAATCCAAAAGCCTTTACATGGTGGAGCCTGAAATTTGGGTTCCGGTAACGTTACACTGTCATTGGGAGGAAAGCGAGTTAACTCATTGCGGGACGAGCGTGGTTTGTCGTAGGTGTACATAATATCCTAGTTTTCATGGTCGTTCGAAGGGGGTGCATGGGGACCTTGAACCCCCTGGATTTTGAAATTTGAAAATATTCTTTCCCTAGTTCTGAGTTTGTAAAAGAAAAATTTAGGTGTTGTTTGCCCCTTGAAAAATGCTTTTGGTCACCACCTGCAAAAATCCACTATTGCCCCCATCTGGAAAAAAGACTTCCTACGCCCAAGTTCGTTTTTGTGTGGAGATCAGGGGTTCGGTTTTGTGTGTAGATCAGGGGTTTTCAAATCTTTTTGCAAAAGTTCCACTATCCAAATATATCATTTTGCGACCCCTTTTATGTATGCTGGTGTAATAATACGATTGCACAATTCCGACAATTATTCTCAGTTTTCAATGTACCCACGGGCGTAACGACGGGGGGCAAGGAGAACACAATTACCCGGGCGCCGAAACACTATGGGGCCGTCAAATCACTGCGGGGTGCACCAAAAGTCCTACCAATGTCACAAGTACTTTTTTCAATACAGCATATTTGCTTCCGAAAGATCTCAGTTCCAAACATGGGGGTGCCAAACTTGCTTCTTGCCGCGGGCGCCATCGCCATCAAACCTCGTTACGCCCCTGAATGTACCAAATCATTTTGGAGCCGGAACTCAAGCCAACATCTAGGTATTTTTTGACATTGTTAAAGTCTTTCTGAAAACTTTGATTTTTACTCAATTTTTGTTCTTTTTTTGAGATCGTCACAAGCAGATTAAAAATGGTCTTTCAACTATCATGTGATATCTACTATAATATATGGTTGCAATAAATTAGTATTTAATGTAAATATCATTGATCGCTAAATATCTTCTTTGCCTCGTTTACTTCAAGGCCGGCACAAGCCCCGATCTTGTCAGGCACATCTTTGCCTATAACTCGCCAACCACTAGAGCTAGAGAGCTCTTCAAACCCTGTAAACATGCGGAAAGTCTTAGTTTCGATTTTTAAAATTTGGAAGTTTAGGATTTGAACTTTTTTGTGAGTGACGTCATAATTGGTTTCGGTTTAGGCTTTTTTGGCCCGCATCACTGGCTGGACTGCGGAGACAGAGCTGGGCATTTTGCCTGGAGCCGGAGCCCTGAGCTCAAACTAAAAATCAGAAGGAGCAGGTGCTCAGATTAAAATTTAGGACCGGAGCTGGAGCTTTGACCATCTGAGTGGTAGTTACGAGTTATGACAACAGATTGCAACAATGGATCTGCAAGCCTTTGGTGTTTCCTTTGTTTAATCATCGCTAAGGCATTGGCATCGCAGCTGGCAGTGTTGGTTGTGTTACTGGTAGAACAATGGTTCTCAAACACTCTTCTAAGAGCCGCATGCAGCTCCGAAGCATCCTTTGTGCAGCTCATAGCAGTCTCTGCAACACCTCTGATGTTTGGTGTTAACAGACTTCGTTGGTGCAAATAAAATAAAACGTGTCAAGACTTGTGTTAAAATGTTTAGTGCGGCTCGGCAACGAAATTGCAGATCTGGATTTGGCTCCATTTAGCGAAATAGTGCCGCCATTGTACAAATAAGAAAAACTTTAACTGCCACTACATCTTACTTTCTAGTCAGAATGATCAAACCAGGTCTGTACTAGTGCAGCGATCTAAAAAGAACTGAGCTATCATGAGTAGGTATAAAATATACTATCCATAGCTTTTGTAGCTGTGTAATCATGCTGGTAGCAGGGTGTATTTTTGATGTATGATGCCATTGCTGATTTAAGCTTGAAAAGCACAGCACGCAATTGTCAAGCAGGAATTTTTATTAGAAACCGTTAGGCCTACCAGCAAGGCTCACTAAATTACTGCCGAAATTCACTAGGAAACATTACGATTATTAGAAAGAGTATAACATGGGAGTTATAACTAATTGGTGGCCAACTAGCACTGCTTTGCATAGCGGTACATTATCAGGAGTGTATGAAAAGGCAATGTAAATAAATGCAGACTTTCCCTGAAGTTGCCATATGTGAAAAAAAGCTGTGTTTCCAACACGGTAACCAGTCTTATTTTCTCCTATGCTTTGCAGGTTAAATTGTAGTTTACTTTGCGATTCATCACTGCTTATTATGAGTGCAAAGGATAAGAAATAAGTTTTCAGCTGTTTTAAAAAAGTCGAATGTGATTTTCTTGCTGGAAGTCATACTGTTTCTTTGAACAAAAGACTTTCAAACACATCTTTGCATTTGTGTTAATGTGTGCATATCAGAAAGAACACATGAAAGAGGTGATCGACTGTGTGTCTTTCGCTCTTTGCATGGTTTGCCCGGGTTGCGCTGCTGTTAGCTGGAATTGCCAAGACCGCAACAGGCAAAGCATGCAACGAGTGCAAAACACTTGGTCGATTGAGACTGGTCTGTGTTTATATACTCTGATACAAATGTATTTTTCCAAATTACCATTTCCTTGTTTCTGTTCGTTAGAAATAACAAAAGGTTCTCAGGCATTGACGGCGAAACCAGCGTCCAGGGCTGTGGAGCCGGTTTCAAATTTCAACCTCCGGTCCAGCTCCGGGCATCTAAATTTTTTGGCTTCAGCTCCAAAACCATTTGGTCCAATAAAAAGCAAAAACGTGCAATTATTTGATTAACTTTAACCGAAACCCAAATTTCAGGCTACGGCTTCAGCCATTCAAAATTGCTTGGGGACAAAACCAGTGAGTATCTTTCCAGAATTTCTTCAGATTACCGTTATTTTGAGTTACGTTTCTGCTAGTTGCTGTTCGCTGAATCGTTTGGACATGCGATTGTTGTTTTTTTTGTGCTGATTTTCTCATGGTAAGGGCGCTGCTTGTGAAAAACTGCCAGTACTCAAAAACGTTTGGTATAATCTCATTGTTTTGTGTACTTGATTTGATTCATTTTCCATTCAACTTGAGACACACCAAGTATTTGAAAATATTCATTTGTGAAAACGAACAGAATCCGGAGCCATGAAACAATGGAGTGCCGGAGACGGACTCACAAAAACCACGAGCTCCCGAGCCATTTTCTTGAAAAGAAGAGCTCCAGAGCCAGAGCTGTGTCAATTTTACGACGGCTCCGCAGCACTGGTCACCAGGCCGTGAGCTCCAACTCCAAGAGGCAATTTTGTGTTTCTTTCCTTGGAAAAAAAGGCTAAATCTGTATCGCTACAGCCCCTGATTTGCCCGGAAATCGCGTTTTTACAGCCCTTGATTTGAAAATCTGCATCTTTACTGGGTTTGTGGTTGACACGTCATGGTGAAGAAAGACGTGATCATGGCAGAAATCCAAAAAACTCAGTTTTTTTCTCAAAGAAAGAAAGAAAATATTGATTCTTGGGTTTGGAGATCAAGGAGTCATGAATTGGGCCAAGAGACCAGACCTACGATTTTGTGAGAGAGCCGAACTAAATTTGAAGGCTTTCCGCATGTTATACAGGATTTAAACAGCTCTCTGGCTCAAGCGGTTGGCGAGTTATGGCCAAACATGTGCCTAGTGCGATCGCGGCTTGTGCGGGCCTTGGAAGGTTAAAGCAAAGTTGGCTTACCCAATGCACCATTTGTGCTTCCGTAAAAATGTGTTGAATGTGATCTGTAAATCGCAATTTTGTTTGCAGTTTGTGAACATTGTTGAACCAAACAAATATGTTGATTTCTGGCGTGAAACAATCATTTGATGAATCCGGGCTAACTGTTTCGTTTCGTTCAATGACTTTCGATTGGTTTTTGATTTGTTAATGGTTTTGCCACTAAAAGCAAACGATTCTGCAATGAAGTGGGAAAACCCAATTGTCTTTCTAATGCAGACAGTAGTGCAGCCGGAATGAGTCCGAAGAGGCCATACCCCCCTGAACCAAACTTGCTATGACTTTTACTCATGCTTTAGATCAGCGGTCCCCAAAATTGTTGGATGTTGGGCAATATTCGCGACCTTATCAGTGTCCGGGGGCTGGACTGTTTAGTGCATTAAAAACGACAAAATAAAAACACAAGCTGAACATTGGACATGTTCGGAGGTTGCAAGTTTTTTCTGTGTTTGATAACATGTTTGCAATGTGACTTCAGCAACAGCTTCTTTTGTTGCATGATAGTTGTAATATTTGATTTCACGCTTGATGCTGCTATATTGCTTCTACGATTTTCAAGAACCCTGTATACCTCACCAATCACTGACTAGACAGCAGAGACGTAGTCGAGATCTAATCGTCTTCAAAATGACCGAGGCTCGAAAATTTGCAGATTATACCGAAATGTTTCTACAAATTTTCAAGAAATTGTCATCACCACCTCGAAGTTGAAATTTTGCGAATTTTCGGCATTTTTCATACTTGTGTTATTTCTTACCTGCAGATACAACAGACCATAAGTACGTTGAATTGAAGTTTCACTAAGCCATATTGTTGCAGTATTCGAAATCTCAAGGCAATAGGCTTGAGTCCGATCCAAAAGTGCAACATTTCAGAATTTTGACCTTATTGTTGCAAAACTTACGACTTAACCTTGCTGATCTTGGCAATTTAAGGGTGGATATCGCTTGAATTTGATTTAAAAACAACAAAAATCGCATGTGTTGGGGTAAGCATCGATTATATTGACAAACGCAAAATAGGTAAAACTGTCACAAAATTATGTAAAATTTTACATAGTTTGAGGCAGGATACTTTTGCCCGGTCTTAACTATAGGCCGGCACGTATCCCAAAACCAAATACCATAAAACTGATGTTAATGTGTGGTAACTTGCGTTTGGAAAAAAACGTTTTTGTTATAGTTCATTCAACCGCATCAAATTTGGAGTTCACTGCATAAGAGCTGAATTTGTTATCATCCTATTAGTTCGTTGCTGCAATTGATTTGCTGCGTTGTGCTTTGAAAAATACGACTAATAGGCTACTTCTGAGTCTTGTTCTACACACTAATGAAGGCTGGTCGATGACTGACCTTTGTCAGTGTAATTCTGTTTTACAGTATTTTGATACGTGAAAGTTTGTTAGTTGAGTCTTTTTAACTGCACGTTACGCCTGGCAGCCATATAGATAGTACGTTCATCTTGGCCACAGTAAACGTCTATTTCAGTACAGGAGGGTATAGTGTAGGTAATAATTTAATTAATACAGTATTATAAACAAAAGCAACATGCTGCTGATTTTACTGGTCTACTGATCTTGGATATTCGACCAGACTATGAAAAATTCAAACATATTAAGCGGGGCTACACGGACAAAATGAACGTCAAAAAGAAGCTTTCAACCAATCCTAGCAAGCCATCAGAAACACGAATGAAAAAGTGGACAAACCAACTTATCTCATCCAGAACTTTGAAAGCAAACTAGTGCAATACAAAAAAGATAGTTGTTACTACGATGCGTGCTTGGGTTTAGTGCGTTACGTGTGGTAATGAAGACTTTATACAATATTTTCAACGCTATTTTGACGTAAAAACTAGAGCATTTAGTTTGTTTTCTGAAAAATAATTTCAAAGGACACAAACAAGCAAGCAAAATCAGATTCGTAGAAATTATTCATCTTATCAAAACCGTTTTAGTAACTTACTCATAAGTGAATTTATGCACGTTTTGTCCTTTATCCACGTACTGCAGAAATATTAAATAATTTGCAAATTATTTGGTTGACACACTTTTTCTTCCGCAAAAGTGAATTTTTGAGGTGGGTGTTCAAGCGCAGGCCTTGGTTTAACACGGGTGAGAAAAATTTTTTCCTCGATGAATTCGTGAACTCTGTTTGTGAGCACATGAAAACTAACGAAATGTTAATGAGAACAGAACATTGTTGTCTGTAGTTAAAAAAGCATCCCCAACGCAGTCTACATATACGACAGATTTTTGTTAAGACGAAAATCGTTTAATTGAAAAGGGGGATTTTGTTGTTATTTTCAGCTTAATAGATGTGAACTGAGCGAAGAAACTGGAAGTATTATGTCGCTGCTATTGCACTTAAAAAAGACGCTCAGCGCCAAGTTTGTCCGCTCGATGGTCGCCTCCAACCTTGTAACAGGTTTGTTCATGGTTACTGAGATATGGCGGTTTTGTTTGCCTTCCCTGCTTTACTATGCATAAACGTCACCGCTTGGTGCGTTTCAGTTTACTGAATAAGTCATACTTGAAAGTGCGGCAAAGTTTTGCAAACTCAGCGGCGTACGTGAGACTTCGCTGCATTGTTTACCTTTGCGTGCCTTACAATACGTTGCAAATGTTTCAACGTTACATCGGCAAATGGGCACAATGGGTTTTAAAACGAAAAAAAATTAGTGTGGAAAATGTTTTTCCACGATGACAAAACAGCACACTGATTTTTTAAAAGAAATCGCATTTCACCACATGACTGAAATGCTGAACAACAAACACGTGCTTATTTTCAAATGTGTCAATTTAATTGTAGTCCGACTTTCATAAGCTAAATAATGCTAACATTTTTGCACATACGGACTAGTTGGAACAAAACTTCGTGGAAACCGTTTTTGCCCTTTGGGATAGGCTGGAAAACACCCTACGTAGAGAAGTTTCACGCTGTAATTTACGCAATATTACCGAGTGCTGTGATTTATTGTTTTAAAGATCGTGTGATAAAGATTATTTCAGAAAAAGGGTTTGCAGCGAAAGGAAATTAATACATTGGATTTTAACAAACTAGTGAGATATTGCTTTAGAAAGCGTTGTGCCAAAATAGGAAAACAGTATTATGATTTTTTATAAAAACGTGTTAAAGTTATTTTAAGGGAGATAGTAGAAAACAATTGAGATGGAATTGAATGTAAATCTTGCAATAAACCAGGGGATTGAAATTTGAACACCATGTTCGTGTTTATTTTCAAATGTCTCGGAATGTTTCTGGCCGATTTTGGAAAAGGTGAACAATGCTGAAATTTTTGCATAATCGGATTGATTGGAAAAAACTATGTAAAAAACTTGGAAGTCGTAATTTGAGCAAAAATTTTGACTCACGTGTTTTCTTTTAACCAAAGTGGATTTTCTGCAAGTTTGAATGATTTGCACATATCAAACCTACGAATAATTTCATATTACACCGAGAATGTTCGCAATTAACGAACCACAATGCTTCGATGGCATAACACATTACCCGATTTTATAAAAAATGATGCTCAAACCAGTGACATCACATTCCGTTCGGCAACTACAATGAGAATAGATCAGTGACGCAGTGGTGGTTCATCTTTTGTTTGCTTGCCTCGACAGGGAAACTTCAGAGAAAATTAATTTCTACTCGTTTCAAAGTTAGCAAAATCAGAATCGTTACATTGCAACTTTCAAACATTTTGCAGTGCATGGCGTGATGCGCATCGCACTAATGCGCACAGGTTCGCTAGATTTTTAAAACATATTAGTGTGAAGATACCGAAAAGCGGCAGTTGCGCCCTCAGATATTCGAGCAAGAAAAAGTGAATGATAAATTTAAGCGGCTGCTAAGATCATAAGCTTTCTAACATTTCAACTTTTAATTTTTTGCTACTTTCGAAAAAAATAAATCCTTAAGGAACGAAAGATGAACGCTCATGTGCCAGAAACAGGCAAAATTGTTTGTGAATACGTTGTTGTGCAAGAAGGATACTGTGATGTTTCTTTTTTTTAACTGTACTGTAAACGAAATGTAGTCATCTCGGTTAGTGACAGGTCGAAAAGATAACGTGGTCAGTTTGAACCAAACATTTGCAATCTTTACCGTTTACATGAGGGTTACTCGGGACTAGGATGCAGGAAAGGAAATAGTTCACTGTCTATATTACAGAAGAATGAAAAAACAGCTGCTCCTATGTGTGATGTAGTTAGTCGCGATTACAACGACTGCTGGATGGTTAGACAAGATTTGTGACGTGAGCTTCTCTTCTTCCTACAATTTTTCTTACAATTGTCTGCAGTAGATTTAACCACACAGTTGACGTTCTTTCACAAAATATTGTGACATCACCCGTCTGTGACATAATCGCAGATGACAGTGATGACGTGGACAAAAGACTTATCATGTGAAACATGACATGGTTGGAAATGCATTTCGCTAGACAAGCAGTTGCAAGTCACATAAACTTGAAACAATGTTAGAGTCACAACAAGTTGCATGAAATCGAAACAGATGAAAATATAAAAACGCAAAAAATGAAAACTGGCAAAAACCTGGAAAGTATGAAAAACTCGGAAATAAGGAAAAATATCAAAAATAACGGAAGTTCAGTAAACTCCAAAATATCGAGAGTTTGTTTAAAATACTGATATAGTGCACAAATGCAACACTTATTTAAAGTGCAAAATATGAAAAAAATACAAAATATAAGGGAGACCCCGGTTACACAGGCCACACACCCGAAAAAGCAACCATGAAATGGCTCCATTACCGTGACCTCCACCTCATGTACTAAGCGGAAATATGCAATGCACCAAGCTTGCTGGTAAACAGTGACCTTCGCCAATAACGTTTTACCCACCACCGGCAGGGCTCTGTAAAGAACTTCCTGGAAATACGTTAATGCTTTCGTCCGGAACAGCGGGATGAACTATACTCTTGTTTGAAACAAGTACCATAGCTATAAAGGGTAACGTGGTGACGCGAATAAGTAAGCTACCTTATTTTAATAATATTCAAACTGTAAAGGAATACTCGTCATGTTATTAGGACGAAATGCATTTTTCGCCATGCTCCCGGAGTAATGCGATGGGCTCGAAGAACATTAGTAGTAAGGACATGTCGTAATTTAGCGCCACCTGCATTTAATATGTAGGCCCATGCAAGAAGCTCGTAGTTTTTGATTTCATACTATGAAGCTGATGTCATGAAAGCTAAATATTGACAATTTTTTCCAAGACGACCAGTACTTGATTTGCATGAAAAACCATCACAGTATCGTCAAAACCCTCTGTATATTGAAGCTCTTTGCAACTGCTGAAATGTTTTAATTTTGACTGACAACCCTGATGCTCGACAAATATATTTGATGAATTAAAATTGTGTTTATCTGTACGGTTTCCACTTTGTTGAACTGAACAACAGACGCGGCGCATTGTTTCTTTGTAAGTTCAAACGGAGCTTTACAGTTGAAAAATTTTTAGGTCTGCTGAACATCCATTGAGCGATCTAGCTGGTGGTGTAATAAAATCACACCTCTGCCAACTGATCAATTTTGCTTCAAAAATTTTGTTTTTATCGTGAACAGCAAGGTTAGCCCATGTTTCATTTCTTTTATAAAGGAACCATCAGCTTCTTTGTGGTCGCAATACTCGTAGGATACCAGTTTAACTTGTTAGCTGTATCAAAGAATTTCACTTAAGAAGTACCGTTATTGCAGTATTAAAGCAAAACATGAACAAAATATGTATTGGAAACAGTTGTTGTGGATGTGGGTAGGGCACCATACCAAAAATTAATTTGGAGAAGCAACAAAACAAACACATTTCTCTACCTGGTTCTAGATGTAAGCTTGCGACATTTAGATCAGTTAACACATAGGTTCCCAAAGTGCTCCGGAAGGATCCCCAGGGCTCCACCAGAGAAACCTCGAGTCTCCGCGAGCTATTCGTTTACTTATTAAAATATTGACTTGGCTAATTTTGCAACTGTCCAAAGAAGCAATAACGGCATTAATAAAATTTGTGGTGGGGCTCCGCAAATTATGGTCAATCTCTTCATGGGCTCCATAACACCAAACGTTTGAGAGCCCGTGAGTTTGCACATCGTTAGAAGATGTAGTTTTAAGACAATCTAATGTTAATTTAGCGGCGAAGAATTATGCTTCATCTAGTATCCGCTTATCAATATCAGAGAAGTCATGATAGGTAATACTATCTTGTTGAAAACCGGTATTATGTTTGTCTTGCAAATCTCGAAAAAGTGCGGCAAGCGCAGAATTGAGGAATCTTCTATTTAGAATCTTCTATTTGAATAAGGACTGAAGATGTGTCGAACACGAAACTAGTTTCCTTGTGCAAATAAATTATTGCGACTGATTCGCTTGATGTATGGTCACTGCGGTGGCTTTGCTATTATTGCTGTAAGTCAAGGTATAGCAAGCAATGACCACATAGAGTGCGTCTTCTGACCCTGAGCAATGCAATTGCTTTGTTAGCGTTTTTACCATGTGAAGCTCGTTATTTTAATTTTTTTCAAAGGAGTCATTCAGAAATAAAGATTTGCCCTTGAGTACTTGTGCAAGTTTATACTGATTCCTTCATGACATGATGGATGAGCTTGAACAAGCAAAAGTCACGTTGCCAAATGGCAAATCCACAACCCTACCACAAGGAGACAAATAGCAAGGAAACAGCACGAAATTGGCAGAAGTGCGTTTGCGTCTAATGCCTTGGAATAGATGGATGTTTACTAATTTTCCTACCAGAGGAAGCCCTTTTACTCAGCTTGATGGTCACTACCTTCTCAACGACAGGTCGTTTTCATGACTGAAAAAATTGTCACACTGTCACAAGGGAGGTTCAGTTTTACCAGATACACTTATTGAACTGCAAGTCATCTTTTTACGTATTTCAATAATGGCACCGTGAGACAGGCCTCCACAACATACACCCAGCGAGAGATTTCTCAATTGCAGTAAATGTTGCAAAAGCCCACCGTCGGGCTTCGATAATTGCCATTCCGGAAGTTTTTCCAAATTACAATGAAATCACTATAACGAAACGAAATAGACGTTTAAGCCCGGCGGCAAATTTTCGTTGATCAATTTGCCTCATCGAACTTCCACAGTTGTGCAAGCCTACCACAAGGGAGGTTTAAACCTCATATGCAACATTTCGCGCGATTGTTTCGTTGTGTTCAATTCTTTCCCGTCGAAAAGAGTGACACACACGCAAGTCAAGAATCGGAAGTCTGGCATCTGCACACACGTGGTTGTGTTTTGCGTGACATACTTTGGAAGGAGCACGCAATTTTGCTCATGATGATTGGCATATGGAACGATGAAGTATTCTGTGCTTGGTCGGGATGCAGAAATGAACTGAATTGTGCAAGATTTTTGCAGCTGTGGTAAGAACGTCGCAGAGTGGACCTCACTCCATTTTGCCTAACGATTTTTTTATGAAAAAATAAATGTGTGCAGGCTATGTGTTTGGCCAAATTTTAACCGCAACATTTTTGGTGGGTTCGCTTGTGGAGATTACAAATCCTGTTCCCAGCAGTCAAGCACTATTCCCACAATTCCGTGTCATTGGATGATTTTCATCGAAGGCAGCAGCAAACGCACTGATCGTGCGGAACTGTGGGAAAGCTTATAAATTTCTGAGCACACATGGAGAGCGCCCATAGCGCCATTTTCGGCTTTGCGCAAAGTGATTAACGCTTTTGCATTTTTCACTCGTGATAATGGTAGAAAAAGACCTCAGACGTAACTTTGGCCTCACAAGACCTAAATCCGACCCTGACAATGTGAGTATTGCATGAGAGACTGCGGTGCACAAGAAAAACCACGTATGTTTTTATGTCTGTTTTGGAGAGGTAGGTATTATTAAGTCATTGAGGAGAGTGGTCTTTCCTGTGACTAGATATGGTCATAACGGCATATTCATTGAGGTTGAATTAACTTTCCAACTTTCAAACCACTTGGATAACGTGAATAAATCCTGAGTTAGTACGCGATGCAAGTGAAAGAGGACACTTGACTGAATGCAGTTAGTAAGTGCCATCTACGAAAATGACGATACATGCTTTCATTTTCTTTGCAATATTGTTTATAGAGATTAGAAAAACCAAGAGCCCCACGCTAATCCTTGAGGAGCACTGCATGCAGTTGTTGCATGTAGGGTAGGAACAAGTCTGGTTGAGGAGATAAATGTGAGAACGATGGGAAAGACAAGAGGCTAGGAAGTTTGAGCGAATGGAAACAATTTCCAGTTGTACTTTAAAGAATAAGCAGTTGCTCCGCGGTACTTGATCAAGCACCTGCAAGAAGGTGCGATGTCATAAACTGCAGCTGGGTACCTTAGATACCACTTAAGTAAAGCAACGTTTAGAGGTGCGTACAGTCCAAGAAGCGATCAAAACATTCGCACTTTTTATGGACGTGGATCAGTGTATCAGAAACTATTTTATTGTTTAAATATTTGCAGTCGTACAGGCGATGCGAGTCTGCCCGCGGGCAACATTTTTCGCTTTTACTTTGTGGTTTATCAGTATTAATTGTGTGCGAGGAGACCCATGAGATGTTGGTCTGACCTTTCGCGAGCAAAGAACCATATGTTTATTGAAAGATTCGTGCCAGCCGTGGACAAAGCATACAAGGTCATCAAAAGAAGTATTGCGTCTCTTGGCATCTATCGCGGATCAAAGAAAATACCAATCAACATTTCTGTTCGTCTAAAGGAAGTCTCTCGATTGTTTTTGAAATATTATCGAAGTTATTCAAATCTAAATGATAATTGATATCATTCAGTGCATGCTGCGTTCTTTCAAGCCAAGGGATTACATTACAAGTCTTGCCGCGTCACTAGGTTTCCACTTTTGCTTTTTCGACAATTTATACAAATTAAATAATTAATCCCATTAGGCGATTAGTCAAGTAATTGTCGCTGTTTGGTCATAACTTTCCATCCACTAACGGTGGATGGCCAATCAAGTGCTCTAAAAAGTGGATTTTTGCCTAGTTTATCTTAAAGAGATCAAAAAATAATTTTCCTCTTGAATATTTCTCTAGGCCCCGATAACGTCATCCAAATAACCCTTGACTTCTCCCAGTTGTGACGCCACTCCAGAAAAATTTCAAACCCAGAAGTTCCTAAAATTGTTTACTCGAAAGGAAAAGACTTTCCGAATCATTAGCAGGTTTGCATTGAACTGCTTTCGAGGTATATCGGCTGGAGAGTTATGGTCAAACATCTACCTGCCGCAATTGTGTCTCGCGCGGGCCTTCAAAGGCTTCAGTCTGCTCTCGGCGGTTGATTCAAAGTTGTCCATAAATTACTCGCATCGGGAAGGATCGCCGTCTAAGCTTCACAATCCTGGGCTGAGGCGTATCTCTTACAGTAAGGTTGAAGCGCAAGTCGATATACGCTCGTTCTATAATGCTCAAGTGTGCAATTTCCTCTGTAGCGACAGCATGCTTCTCGATCCATGATCGTACGCGCTGATCGAACTTAGCTTTGTGACAGTTCAGTCACTAATGTCAACAGAGTGTTCGTCTCTTGGCTTCGTGCGTTGTTCAACAAGCCAATGTATCAATCTCTGTAAAGTGGTCACGAATCCTTACAAGACAACATCACCCGTGGAACATTCTCACAGCGCATCATAGCGTTGGCTTGAAATTACAGCAGCGACACCCTAGCTGACAAAATTTCCAGGGCGGGATAGTTTGATATAAAGGGAACATGTTCCATAAAACATGCGTTGCCTTGGAAAGCAGAACGGCAGTAGGCAATGTTTATGTTGCACATGTTACTGGTCCAACCTATTCTCAAGTATGGACGGGACATACTTGATAACGATGTTATTCTATGCCCCATGTCATAGAGTTTAGTATAAGCACTATCCTGTAATAACCTCTTCTTTAAGTTTTCATTCGACTCTTAGCTTTAAAAAAAATTGAAAGTAGTTGTTGTTCAATGGTACGTGGTTATCAACAATTACTGTAAAGCGAGCACAACGCTATCTCATCGCATTGGTTGCGATTATGGGTGAACCGCCTATAATCTGAAGTAAAACTTACATTGTCTTTAAAACAAAGCAAAGGAACTATTTTGATGAACGATTCTTTGCTGTCACTTTCATCTGCAAAACGTTTCCTGTCGTGCCTTCCAAAGACGCTGCTGCAGGAAATGACAACATTTGTTGACACTGAGTCTGGGACATTGCTTCAGCGTGTATTGCCTTCTGATCGTAAGAAGATCTGCAAAGATTGCAAATATTTCCTGAACGTGTTGGCAGAGTTTTTCGGGCTAGATTCACATAGAACGGATTTGGAAGAGTTTTTCGAGCTAATGGCATTGCTCAAAAATATGCAGGGTGAGTTGGCGGATAAAGAAGATTAAGTTGAAATGCACGAATTGTGCAACAGGCGAAAATAAATATCATATTTCTTACACAATGAAAAGTGAATGAAAACACTGCTTTTTATCAGCAAATTTTTAATTTGCTGATTCATCGAAACTCTTCATCTGTATGGAGACTAGTTACTTGAATACAAATATGTGAAAGTTTCAATCATCGAAAATAGATGACAGCGGAGCACATTTCATTGGTTCCTCGAAAGCTTACAGCAAAGTTACAGCTTTCAAAATTGAGAATACAGCATACGTTTTATCTCTAATTTTTCGTTACGTGAAAGGCTTTCATAAAAATAAAAACATTTCCACCAGTGAACTGTGTCTGCGCTCAATTGTTTTATAGCAAAAAAACGCAGCATTTTCGAGGTTTTTCAGGACTGCGGAAGGCTTTCGCCGCTTGGAAGAAAACTTTTTTGTTGAAACTTAAATTGCTGCGAAGGCTTGTTTAAGCGTTGAAAAAAACAGTACTGAAAGGTATTGCTTCTAAAATGAGGAGCAGGATATACTAAATAAGAGTCGACTGAGAAATACTTGAAATAGTTTATTATTGACGTAACATAGCAGTCTATCAAATATCCTGGCTTCTGTTGAAATGCTCTGTGGGATTATAATCTGTTGGGAAATAGAAACACTAGATTGCTAAGTAGTCTTCCTAACACGCAGTTTTATTGTTTGTAGAAGTGTTTAAAGAACTAAGGCAATTTCGATTTACTAAAGGTCTAACGAGATTTAACTGATTGCTGTGTACGTTTAACATGCAAACTACAGACAGCTGTTTTTGCTGACAGTGATTTGCAAGTGAACAGTCAAAAAGCAGCTTTTATGAAAGCCGCAAACAAACAAAATGATATTTGCTTATAGAGGGCAGTTGAGAAACGCTTAACGATTTATTAGTTGTTATTGGGGTTTGGGTCGTGCGCTTTGCTTCGGTGTGACGCGCTGATATTAGAAAGATTTACAACGATATTTTTTTTTCTGTCGGATGATTTTGTCTTTCAGGATAAAATAATTTTTTCTGTCTATTTGCGATAATATTGCCTGTAATCCCTGTGAGGAATCTAGCCGTAGTTTGACGATCTCTGTCTCACAAGTGCTGTTTGCTTAATTCCCAGTTAACAGCTTACATCTAGGAACTGTATAACGTTGCCAGCTAATGGCCAGAAAATCATATAGAAACGAAGATTAGGCACATGTATAAAATTCTGAGATTGGTGCCAAGTAATTACTGCATTGCTAAAAGCTGAGCAAAAGTGTTACATTTGGAATGTACAGTGTGCTGGTTACAGTTTGACTCTCAATCGATACAGAGGTTTAATATACGCTTTACTATTACAGCAGCAAACTTTTTCTACAACACGAAGCAGATTGCAGTTCACCGGTAGAGATAACTGACGAACTATCTCTGTTTTTTGAAAAAATAAACTATAACCTTTAATTCAAAAATTTTATTTAGGTTAAAAGTCCGAATAACGAAAATCTACTTAACTTTCCAATTAGACACGCGTTAATGCCACTGAACAGATTTCCATTGAAGAACGTAATAATTCAATGGCTGCGCAAATGTTTAGCACGTTTTTTTATTTATCTTTTGCAGTAATGTAGTATGTCATTCCTTGAAGAACAAACACTGAGATTTTTCTGCTGACAACGCTGCAAATATCTGGTGAAAACGCGACTATGATTAAAACTAATAGAAAGAAAAAGCTTGGGTATTATGAAAAAAGATTGTGTGTTCTTTTATTTCTATCGAGCATTCCAAATGCTTTCCCTGTTATCCAGACTCTTGTGACTCAGTTTACACCGCCTCACTATTGTGATTTGACAGATCTAATAAAAGCAACCGAAGAGAAAGTAAGTGCAGCGCTGTTTGTTTCAACTTTAGTGCTACTTTATCGATAACGTTTTCTAGGTTTGGCATATTTGAATTAAAAATTAGATGATCGTTTTCTTCGCCAGTTTCATACCATATTATTGTAGGTGTCTCTGTATTCGTAGGTACTTTATGGACATTTATTTGGAATATTTGGGCGTTTTTATAGAAAGTGTGAACGATAAGATAAACTGCTTTTCGAAAAAGCAGGAACAGTAGCATAAACCTAAATTAAGTTTTGCACATTTTTCTCCGGAAGCCTGCACTATGTTTGCGAACATTAGCAAAGAAATGGTTCAAAATATTTAAAACGTATAAAATACCAATACACGTTATGTTTTTCTCAAGAAATTGAAATTTGTAAGTCGACATGCTGCATCATGTTTTGACAGGCAAATCTTTACCACTTTTTGACTTTTCCTTACTGCGACAAAAAATTGGCAGTGAATGTAAATTTTGTTTTTGATATCTTCGGTGAATTTACAAGTTATTTCAAACGCAACGTCTTTAGCTAAGTGAACATTTCAGCAACACAAAATAGCACTGATGAAAACCTCATTTTTAATCAAGAGCTCTCACTGTTTTCTGAATATGAATGAATGTCCAAAAACGCATTAAATGCAAATTCTTCTAAACCTCCTGTACATTACAAAATTTTGTTTCCTGTTGTAACTTAGTGAAGGCTAACTGTCCGAGGTCTCCTCCTTGTGCAACACTTCGCTAACCTCTTTGGTACTCTACGGTAAGTGGACATCACTGGCGTGTGCAAAGAATTGATTAAGGTTGTCGGAAAAGCGCCATACATCAAAACATCTTTTAAACTTGCTTAATTGCAAAAATTGTAAATGTGTGCTTAACACTGAAAAGACGTATTTTTATACAGTGGCATAAGTGTAGAAGCAGGCAATTTTGGGCGTGCAATTGATGTATTGCCCGAATATTTCCGCAATTTGCCTGAAAAATATTTATATAACAAATTTTCTCTCCCAATAGTGTTTCGGCCGCGGCGCACTTTTAAACTCGGTTTTCCTTACGCGGCATCCAAAGGTAATGATTAAATCGTAGGTCATGGCAACATCCTCTTTGATATAGTTAACCACGTTTGCTGTTCTTATCTACAGCAAACGATGACACTAAGGCCATTCTTACCGTTCCATGACATCTCAAAGACGCATGGCTGGTGTTTCAAAATAGGTTGAACAAAATCGTACTGAGCTTTGAAAATTTTGTGGCGCACCAAGACTATCTCAGAAAGAAAAGTTGCAGTTTCATGGCTCAACTGCAGCTTGTCTTATTGCAGTGGGGAAAACATGACATAAACGCTGAACTTCGTGAACGACTGCAAGATTTGTTTATTCCGATGCAACAAGATGCTTCTGGAGAACTTTCAAGAAGCAAATGCCACAGATACAATTTTTCAATAACGCCAAACGTGCTTGAAAGTAACTTTTCAGGTAACACTCCAAATGTTACGTTTTCGGATTATTAAAGACACGACGTTTTTGTAAAATTCAAGGTGAAGCTCTGAAACGTTCGACTGTTGTAAAGACCACAAGCAGATGTCTGTGACGTATAGGAAAGGTTAATGTTTTATCTTCAAAGGCGCCAAGCTAGCAGCATTGCATGCAGAATATAAGCAACGCTTCGAAAAATATTTTGAGTAGATGCATTGTGTCTTGTGGGCAACATTGTTAAATAACTAAATAGATATATTCGAAGAATATGTCTCGGCATGAAACATACAAATAATAATTGCGTGCATTTGGATGTGCAAATGCGGCATTTTAACCACGGCCTATCAAAAGTTTTTTGATCTAAGATGGAGATAAGTAAATGTTGGTAGTAACTCATTTTCCCAAAATCATCATAGGGTTTTGTACTTTACTACATGTGATCCCAAGCACGATAAAAAATGCACTTGAAATTCGAAATAAGAAATTATCTGACATTTAACAAAATATTAAGGTACACCTTTCTTTACTGTTATTTTATTGTTACGTGAAAGTTCTTCGTAATTCAATTCTTGAATCATATTAATGTTTTTATGCTTGAATATTGTTGCAGATTTGAGTTTTAATGAATCAAACATCTTACCATGCACATCTTGGATTTACGAAGGAGTAGAAGTCTCTGCCGTTACAGAGGTCGTGCAAGAAACAACTAATTTGCGGTTTCTCTACAAAGTCACACTAAGCTTTGTAGCAGAAAATAAAGTTTCTAGAAGAGAAAATAGTTCATACCAGTTCAATGTTCAATTAAATGACAAAAGAATATTCTATTTGGCATGTCACACAGTTTGTAGCGATTGAAATCACTGAATTACGTTTTTCACATCTGAAATGCATCCCGGTTTGCTAGTTTTCCGTCTTCTGACTTGTACAAAAATGAAAAACATCTCTGTATGGTTTTTCAGCTCTTGGTAGTTATGAATTGCCTGCTGAGTGCTACAAAACTTCAAATGAAGTTTCGTTAAAATGTTTTGACAAAGATTCAAACATTTTGCAGTTTAACATGGTTTGTCACCGTTCGTGGTTGAAACCATTCTCCATTTCTTTCATATTCTATGGAATGATGATTGGATCTATCATTGCAGGATATCTTACTGACAGGTAAAATGTGCAGGCCAAGTGTTTTGAACGTTCTGTGCACACGATGAAAAACGGATATAACTCGAACTAACTTCGTGCTTTTGTTTCAACAAAAATACCATTTTCGATCAATGGTTTGACACTAGGAAAACACATGTTCACTGAGAATATCCTAGTTCGCTTGGCAGACACGTCGCAAAAATCAATCGAACTGAAACCAAAAGCAACTTGCCAAAAAAACAGTAGAAGGGTGAGTAGTACAGTATTTAGAACCGAAAGTCCCACAAATATACATATGAAAATCAATGCAGCGACACAGTGGCTCATTAAGGATCAGAGTTGCCCTAAGCACTGATGAACCTGGTGACCCCTTCCTTTCCACACTGAGCCAGTCTGCAATATTATAGTTGCTGATCTGTCTGACCACATATAAAATTTAAGTTGCTGCAAACCAAAATACATCTATTTCACCAACTAACCAAAGTTTCAATATTCAAAGGCAATTTCCTACATTTCAGCTTTGCAATCGCTCATTACTTACTTGACAATAATTCTAATAATACTTTTCGTTTGTAATATACAAATTGAGTCGATTCTTTCCTGAAGAATAACTAACCTGTTTGGATTTGTGCACGTTTGCTTTGACAGAATGATTTCTGTATTTACCCCTTTAAGTCCCGTTCGGGTCACTTTTTTGACCCGACTTTGCAACTTTTTGCAATTCCATAACTCACGAGCCGATTTAGCCAGAGTGGTGTCCAAACCCTGCACGGATTCGACAAGTCTTCTAGTTTACTTTTAAAAAAACATATTTTTCATTATGGGGTTTGGTCCTCTCGGTGGATGATGTCATAATGTAGGTATGCCCTCGCAATTTCGTAACAGAGATTATCTGGCCCTGTGCGCCAACCCGACGGGCCATTTTTATGACTCAATTTTTTTTTTACTCTAGGCCATTATTCGAACCATTCGAGCCCTTGATTGGCTTTCTGCGTATCTGGAGCCAAAATTAAGGCTCAAAAGTCAAAAAAATGGGCAAACATTCTACTCCCTCAAACGCCGACCTGGGTATATTATGCCCGTATTACATTTGGTCATAATTCGCCAGCAGATTGAGCTAGAGAACTGTTCAAACCCTCTAAAGATGTGAAAAGTCTTGTAGCCTGCAATAAAAAATTGTTTCAGTTTTTGGATGTGACGTTTTTGTTTGTTAACATGATTGGAGTATGCCTATGCATATCCAGTATACAGTGTGATGACGTCATCGCCCCTGGGAGTGACCAAAAGAGCTGATTTTGTGGCTCAGTGTTTTGTTGGATTCTAGGCTATCTTACGAGTCTTCAGAGCCCTTGATAGACTTTCAAGTTTTTCTGGTTCCAAAATTATGGCCAAATTTCCGGAAATGAATGAAAGAAATCCAGCAATTTCCTCCGGAAATTCTTGAAATGTTTGCAGTTTTTTTGGCATGACTGCATACCTAAAGTCTTTAGGTGATATGAAATAGGCATTAGGCATCTGCCCTATACACACTGTATTCTCAAGTACTCCCTCTGTGCCAAATACACTTTGATATTCAGTTTGTATTGATCTTATATTTAATCATAAAAATTCCCTTCTCATGTAACCTTGCCCTTCAAACTCTAACCGTCGATATGAATCACCATTCCCAGAACAAGCGTGACACTGCACAAAATCGGTGACAAACATGCGTCACGGTTAACAGAGTTCGTTAATTGTTTAGGAGCACAAATATTTTGCAAAGCGCATTAATTTAATTGATTTTTAATACATTTCTAAATGTTGTATGGATTCATTTTTGGCCTTGTTGCCTTAGTCGTGTGCTATGCTTAGTCTGCATAATGGTGAATATTCTACTGGCAGTGACTGAAAAATGACAAAAATATCGACGTCACCTTGAACGACTAAAAAACTCTTTTTTATGCTCAAGCAAATGATTTGAAAGAAGAATATTGCTGAGATTTTAGTGTTTTTGAAAATTGGTAGAGCTCATTCATACCATAATATTTTTTGCAGGTTTGGAAGAAAACCTTGTTTCTTGCTCTTCACTTTCTGGCAATTCATTTTTGGTATGATGCTCAGTTTTACTTCTAATGCCACATTTTATGCAGTGATGTTTGGTCTCTGTGGAATAGGCCACCTTCTTAATTACAAGATTGCAACGGTTATAGGTAAGCTTCAGCAAATAGACATTCATCTGTGACAATTTTATACCTGTCAGAACTCATTTAAGAGAAACAAATCTGCTAGTTTTGGTTATTGCTGAATTTAAGCGAAATAAAATTTCCAAACTCATCAAAACATTTCATTGGTGAGTCTTCCATATTTGTTGTGCATCAGAACGCAAAACTACTGCTTTGATAAATATGAGGGCAGGCATGTCAAAGTGATATGAAAAATGAAATATTTGCTTTGAAACGCGTTCGCAACTCTTTGGCTGTTATTTTGTTTGTAAAACAGGAACATATTGATTTTCTGTATATTATACACCGCTAACGTTCTGAAGAAGTCTACACAACATACAAAGCAGTCATTGGCTATACAGTACAATGCACATTTTCTCACCAAATTTTACAGATTTTTGTTGTAAAAGTTCTTTACTTCTAAAGAATGATGATTGGCCATTGCCCTCATGTTTTTCCAAAATCAGCTCAATGCTGTATTTGGCGAAATGCGCAGCAACGCATATTTAAAACTCTGGTCTGATACATGATTTGAAATAAAAGTATCGAACATTTATCTTAACCATGTCTGACTTTCAAGATGTTTTATGCAAAGTTTGACAAACCAAGGGGAGGGGACCATCAGTTTAAGGGGGAAAAAAAGTTAGTTTATATTTAATTTAGAAAGCCGAAGTAATAAGGTTAAAACCGAATAGTAATGTTTAACACCTTCACGTCCAAATAAAACGAAGAAGAGCTTACACACACTTGGCCCTAAGAGGAAAACACTCATAGATGAAAGAGCACGAGTGAAGATATCTGATGCTAGCGAAAAGCACAAGCCTACAGTATATGGCGCCAACACAGTTGCTGTGATGTGTAGCAACACTACATGATGCTGGGACACTGCAACGCCCAAGTCGACCTGTAGACCTATACACATATAATATGCGGGGGAGTGGAGGCTGCGAACGTCCAGGTGTTATTAACTTTTGTTTAATATGGCATTTTCCAGCTCAGTCAGATATGGAATTATTGGACCAGAGCAAAGGAAAGAAAACAGAATGCATTCAAGGAAAAATAAATATGTTTAGTTAGGTAATATTTATTGCCGAAAATTATAAAATGTTCAGGCATAGAGAAGGGAAATATATTTTATAGAATGCTGCACTGACAAACATAATATATGTCAATGTGTAAGGAGAATTATAATAGGTAGCTGAGACGTAACGCCGATTATAAAACCTTTTCGGTTTGGGCATGTCGAAACTATTCTAAATAAAAGAGGTAGTTGAAATAAAATGTCAAGTCTTAGAGGTTTCAATTTGCATCATGGCGAAATCGCCAAACATCAAAGTATGTGACAGCAAATGCCAAACATGAAGAGTTTTGGGTTAGTGCTCTATATTCGCAAATTGTACCCATCATCCAAATTATGTATTTTTTAATTTCATCAAAGTTTTTCTGAAACCTCTGGTATTTATGTTTGCCTTTCAACTATATCTTATATTTGGCATTTGTACATGCTACATTTGAAAACCTCTTATATTCGAGGTCTTCTCCATGTCAACTCTAAATTTGACAGTATATCATTCCAGCAAATGCATTTCACTTCCCCATGTCACAAAGTGTCGCATTGGGCATTTCTTCTAGTTGGAACCTCTTTTACTTGGTGCTGTGAGTAACAACCTTTGTCTGTTTTTATAGGTTCTGAAATGTTGCCAATACATGTTCGGCCATTCTCTTACTTTCTGCTTGCTATGGGTTATTCAGTCGGATATGCTTTGTCATCTCCAATATCTTATTTCCTCCGAAACTGGAGATGGTTTCTCCGTGCAGTTAACATAATTGGAATATTATACATACCCTACATTTGGTAAGGTTCATTCATGATATATACGTTTGTCACAATCATTTCTCTAATTGGTTTTAGCTAATAGCACATGCAAAGATAGTAATACACATGAAATGAAACGTATCGAGCACTGTGCTGTGAAAGGACGTCACATGTTCTTATTTGGACCAAGATTTTTTATTGGTTGACTTTATATCTTCATCCATTAATTTTCATGTTTGCTTTTCTTCAGAAGAGGGTCGCGGTGCATTTAACCAAGACATAGGCATAGCCAGGTGGAGCAAAGAGGCCATGCGCCCACAAATTTTATATCATACCTTGTTGTTAGTAAAGTGTTTCGAAAGGTGGTGCCCCTAACGAAATACTGCTGCTCGCTTGAAGTAAAAATATTTGGCCCCTCGAAATATATTTGGCACCCCCAAATGTTTGGGCTGGCTACGCCACTGAACCGAGATGATCCGAGAACTTGACGGTCAAGAGCAGTCTTAGATAGTTCTACTGGCTCCACATCGAAACGGAACCATGCAAGGTCAGAAATATAGTCACGACACCTGGCACCAGGTCCTTGGATGGCTTCTGTTCGTTTTCCAGGGGATATAATAAGAAGGACATGCGTCTTTAATCATTCTTAGAACATTCTGCACACATAGCCCAACCAACGTAGCTGAGATTTATCTATTCAGAGAAGAAGTGGATCGACATTCTGGACTTTACGAAATTCTCAGCTGCGCACTTTGTGGCCAGGTTTCGCATTGTGAACTTGCTTTCGTTGCTTGAATAGCATCCTTTTCCTGTTGGTTCCACCGAGGGGTTGCTGTCAGGTCATTATTCGCCACACTTGGTTTTTCAGTCCGCATCCCCGAGAAGCAGATCAAGCTAAAGCTGCTTTGAAAAGATGTCAATCTACTTCATCGTAACCTGTGCATTTCGGCAGGAACAAGGACGACACGCTGACAGCAGATGTCTTTCTTGCATCTTTGTCTGCCATAGCCTCCGACTTTTTCGATAGATCTCCTGGTCCTGCATGTTTGTGTAGGTTCTGGAGGTCATTTCAGATACACGGTACTGACTAACAGGCCGTGATCGATCGACTTTTTGTTCGAACTGATATTCTAGAATTGTATGTTGTCGGGTTTAAACGCCCACACGCAACGCACTAGGGTGCATGGCAGCAACAAGGAATACAAAAATACATGAAAGATTACGAAGATAGATATGCGGCCACAGTAGAAAAACATACCCTCGATGGCGCTAACAATTACTTTAAATGAAACACAAATATACAAATGTGGACTAGTAAATGCCACACGCAGGGATGGCGCCATCACGTGCGATGTCTTCGAAGTAGACCGATTGAAAAATGCATGGGGTAGTGAGAGGCGGCGAAAGACCAACGGTCATTTAGGCAGTAGAACGTCCAACAGTGAAGGAACATGTGCAGAAAATGCAGAAAATGCTGAAACCATGCAGAAATCAATACGTGATGATTCATCCAACGAATTCCTGCACAAGCCTGCTTCTGCACATTTTTTGTTTGTAGAAAGTATGCGTGATGCATAGTGGTTTGTTACGTCAGCATCACCATGCTTTGTTACAACACATTTGCAGCAGGTTTCTTCTATTATCAATACCTCAACATCACAATGTCGGCCTATCACGCACCTCCACACCCTGGCATCATTCCCCAAGTGTGCAATGAAATCCACGATCATTTTTTCGTAAAATTGCCGTGTATTAGCAAGTTTAAACCCCTGTAAGGCACAACTAAGTTCCTCCACGAATTCTGGACACATTGCACTTGAATTTGTGTTGAATACTTGACAGCAGATATTTTGGGATGATCGCTCATGCAGTTATTTCAAAACACGAAAAACATCTGTTATAATGTTTAAATGAACCACTGAAACCTTTTTCAAGAATAAAAATATATAAGCCGTGTTGGTAATAAAACGTGGGCGAAAATTCAGTTGAGAATTAAAAAGGCTTTCGCGATTCGAGAAAGTCGTATATTGTTTCCACTAAAAAAGATTCGTGCAATCAGACTTTATCCCTGACAGCACTTGGAAAATTAATTTGAAAATGTTTTTTTTCAAGCTAAGAAAATTTGGTCAATTTAACACAGTAACAAATGCAAAAATAGAGCAAGCGCTACGGAAGTCATTGTTTTGTTAACATTTGCTGTAGTTGACCCGACATTTTCCAAACTAATAACTGCTTGCGTTAGACATAAAAATTCTCACATTCTAAAACTATTTATTTGCTTTCTTCGGTTTATGGCTGATATTTCTTAAGTTGCCCCTCATTAGCACCATCCTACTGTTGTTCATTTTGAGGATTATTAGAATCATAAATGATTGTCCTGCGTTATGTTCCCTGTAATAATTTTTTTTACACTTTCAACAAGTAGACACGAGTAAGAAGAACATTTGTTTGAATTATTACGCTTCAGATAGGAACCCCCTGCGTTTTGGTTAGCGTCAACAACTTAATAACAGTTTATTTCCCTTGCATACTTCAAGGTTATTAGACGAATCTCCCGCTTGGTTGGTTGCGTCCGGAAAGCTGAAAGAGGCAAAGAGAATCATGCAGAAAATATCCAAGATCAACGGAAATATTGAAGACAATCCAGAAACACTGATAGAGAAGATTGAAGATGGAGAGACACCAGTTGGCACATGGATAATCTGCGTGGAGTTTATGAAGCACTTTTGGCTGGTCATCAGAACATTGGTTATTTGCTTAGCTTGGTATGTTCTGGCAATTCAGGACGCAACTAGAAATAAGGAGAAAAACAACAAGTCACTGGTCATTGATGAGTATTGCACCTCTTTGCAGAGAATAGGCAGCAATTCCACAAAGTGTTATTTTATAGAAAGATGTCAGGTTTGAACGCTCAGGGCTTGATGGTGATCAGCAAGGTTTTTGCTGAAATTATCTGTTACAACAAGGCTAGTAAAATTATGCGAGATTAGAATCACTAGTCGCACATTAAATCTACAAGCTTGTTTCTTGCAGATAGATCTGGTTTGATGTCTTAATCGTTTAAACCAGAGGTTCCCAACCGTTCTCTGACCATGTACCCCTTCAGCTTCTCGACAGATGAGCACGTACCCCCAAAAATTCTTATGACAAAATAGCTGAGCGAAATCTGAAAATCCACATAAGTATTAATGAAACTTATATATATAAAAATATTTGGAAATAAATGCATTTTTCCCCTAAATGTACCCTTCAGATCGGGAAATGTGCCCCCAGGGGTACATGTACCCCAGGTTGGGAACCCTGGTTTAAACAGCTTCGTTTTGAGTTTTTGTGCAATCAGTTTTTGAGCAACTATTGTGCCCAAACAATATTAGAGATGTTAACTGCAATGATTAAATTGTTGGGGAATGCAAAGTAATAGCACTAATGTAAAATCTTATCACCGCATTAATTTTATTTCGTCAATAAAACTAGTCAAACCTATTTGCAAATGCGTTTATGTCGTTGAGAAACAAATATTTTCGCAACGCAGGTTTTCCATGGGCTTCGGATATTACGTATTGTCTCTTGGAAATAATGACTTGGTCGGCAACCGCTTTCTGAACCTATTTTTGTCAAGTCTCACTGACATATTTTCGTCCGTCCTGTACTTCTTTGCTGTTAAGAAATGTGGTCGAAGGGATTCTTACATGCTGTCCGGCACACTCATGGCCTTGTGCATCGCTGTCTTGGGACTTGTGCAAAACGGTAAGACAAATCCTTATTTTAATCTGGTTATGCATTTGAGTTCAACGTCTTCAATCACTATGTTAGTTTTGGTGGTTATAACATAAAAACCAATTTACGAAACTACACTGTGAAGGATGAGGGATGTACTTTTGACTTAGGCTTTTTGGATCATTTTTTTGGGAAATTTATTGGTGCAGCGTGTAGGTAGGCAGCAATTTCTGCAAAAGAAGTGTTGCTTAGTTCGGATATCTGTACTTTGAACGTTTGCACTGATTTATAACTACGCACAATCCAATGCTTTGTCAGACGTTTGTGACAACAAGTAACTGCGTGAAAAGTGAAAAAATCTAATGATAAATTTGCGATGCCAAGTTTCTGTTGATTTTATCGTTTTGCTACATACAAACAGTCTCATGCGTTTCGTTGCGAATCTCTGCTTTCATTGCGGTACCCTATGGCAGAAATTGATTAAAATTTTACATCAGATCAAACTTTTAAAAAATAATCCGTTGGTAATCATTCATGATTTTTATAACAATGTGTTTTGCACTGATGAATATACCTTGAAAAATAATTTCACGCTACATTTTAGACCAGGAAAATTGCTATACTACCTTATCATTAATGATAAGCCAAATATTAATTCCAACATGCTACCCCGATCCACAAACCACACTGCAGTTTGCTTCTGAGGTCACCTGCTGCAGGAGCCTATTGCCATCAATCTTCACTATCAGATATTTTATGCGGCTTTTTGTATGGGTTGCTTGTCACTATTCACTTGATACTAGCTTAGCTAAACAGTTGGCATAAGTGTGTTATGATTTATCCTGGATTTCTGTCGACATGCTTTAAAATGAAGCTCTGATTTTCTGTGAAGTATTCATTCACTGCCAACCTTTCTTCTTACATGAATGAAATGTTCATAACTTAGGATATGAACAAATCTTACAGCATACAAACAAAAATGTTTGCAAAATCTTCATGATTAGTTCGTTTTCAATTTTCTGCCTTTGAAGAAAAACCTTCTGTGATTTAAAGCATTTCCTATTCATAAAAATCCATGATCAAAAATGTCTTTTGCAACATATAATTTTAAACATTAATTTCAGCTCATCAACACCACAAGACCAGGCACGTTAAGGCAAACATACGCGCAATAGGATTTATCCGCAAGGAGTGCGTACTTCTGCAAGTAAATACATGCGAAAGTAAACCTTGGAAAAACACTTGAGGCCATTTGTCTGCATGTTTACCAAATCGTCACGCTGTGCACATCATGTTCTGTGAAACGAAATTGTGAAGTTTCACGAGCATGAAAAATGTTCCCATATTATTTTTTAGACAGTTGTGCAAAGGTTTGTTTGCTGCACTGTTGCATAAGTTCCTTTGGTATATCCAATGTTATGCGTCTCAACATTTAAAACAAGAAAAAAATCTTTGAAGCTTATTTCAATTCTATTTATCGGTGCTTCAGGAAAAACAGATACTTGTTAAGAAACCAACAGTATATATTTTATCGCAGTTATACTTTTCATCAAAGTTGATATTCAATTTAGTTCGTTCAGCCGCAGAAAATACTGCAAACGTATGCTTCCTGAAGACACCTGAGCAAAATTGAACCTGGAGCACAGGATACGAAGTAATGTGTAATTATATCCTGAACCTGGTTCTCGAAATCTCATAATAAGTGTCTTTCAAATGCAGTATAAACCAAAATATAGTTGAAGCTGATTTCCTTTTCCGCTGCAACCAACAAAACTTCGGCCCTTTTGTTGTTAGAGAAATCGTCCTTCCAAATTAAGTTTTTTTTGTTTTAGTTAACGGCAAAGCATCTCTTGCGGTTACACTGGCAGGCAAATTTATGGCCTCTCTTGGATGGGCAGTAATCTCTTTGTACACTTCCGAACTCTTTCCAACGAATGTTCGACAAACCATTGTGTTCTTAGGGAGTGCTTCAGCACGCGTTGGTGGACTTGTCTCTCAGTACGTTCTTCATGCAGGTTAGTATCAATCGGATCGTTCTAATTTCCTTCAATATGACACATGGTCATCACCATAGCTTCTCTCTGACGATATTCATCATGTTCACTGTTGCTAACTTTTGAGGTGATTGCAAGAACAAGGATGACAGTATGCCCTAATTGGATGGGTATTATCTGTTTGTCGATCATTTGCAAAAACGGACGCACATAGCACATGAAGTAAAAGCAAAAAAGTCTGCACAAAGTAAAAAAAAATATCGCCAGAAACAAAAAAACTTCGCAATTCACCTTCCCATCCTTTTGGATTGACTATTGACAATATGCACAATTCAGTTTTCATTTGAATTTTGAAAAGTCTTGAGAAACACTTATTATCCTGATTCCCTCAATGCCTCATTTTTTCTAAGCATACTGTCAAAGAGTCCTCTTGCAATATGCGCATGTTTCAGTGTTTTTTTGGTAAGGAGATTGCTGCAAAGATGCCAGTGCATGCCCAAAGTGTGATAACCATAGCTCGGGGGGAGGTCTTCGATGCTATTTTTGCATAAAAAAGTCTGGCGTTTTGATGGATGAGCAAGCTATGTAACTGCGTCCGATGAAGGAATTCCCAGATAAGACAAGCTTAGTCGACGCGCGTGACTCATAGTTCACCTCCATTGTTCATGCTTAATTCGTAATTAAATTATTTTGCCATTTTGCCTACAGGTACCTTGCGTTCCTGCCACGTTTTTAGCAGGAAAGCATGTTTGTTCTTGAAAAAAATTTTTTTTTCTGATAAAATAATATTTCGAGCTACTGGAGATGAACTTTCTTTCGGGTCAGACGAGCTTGAGAAGTAGCGCTGAGCTGTTGAATAATGCGCAGAGCTACTAATACGCTTTTCTTCAATTTGGCAAATAATACCGAAGTATTCAGTTTTTTCAGTTTACCTGAGCGGGGAAGAATGGAGCATAATCTCAAAGATGGTCTTAGCTGAAAAGAGTTGATGCTGCATACACACCTTTATATTGTCAATTAAAAGATCTATAGGTTTGTGGCAAGCTTGAAGGAACTACATGACACCGGGATCAACCTCAAGAAATTTGCGATGATTCGCACTTGCCTATATTACTCTATCAAAGTGATTTCTCCCCGCAAAGGTGACACAGTCCAATGAACGAGAATATGTATCTAATAGGAACTCGATTTCACGTAAATGCACGCATCTTCAGTTTTGAAACCTGCAAAGAAAAACATACGAGTAAAATCCAAAATGACTAAATAAAGAGCATAGAAAGCAAGTAAACTCATGACTAAATTAATGAACAAATCAAAGCACTTTCACACTCAGCACTTGAAATAAATCAAAGCGCTTAAATTTGTACGTGAAACACTAGATTTTAGATTATGCCCAACTATTGTTTTTTGGCCATAACCTCACAACCGCTAATGCTAGATGGCCAATCAATGGCTTCAAACATGCGGATTTTCGCTTAGGTAATGTAAAAGGAAAAGAAAGTAAATTGCCTCTTAAAAGTTTTTCGCAGGTCGAGATGACGACACCGTGACCACCCAAAAACAGACCCACCAAATTTTCAAAACCAAAACTTCCTAATTGTTTCAAATCGAAAGTAAAAGACATTCCGCAGGATTACTGTAGAGGCCACGATTATCTTTCTAGCACAGTCGGTTGGTGAGTTATGGCCAAACATATCCGAACCACAACTGCGGCTCGAGCGTGCTTAAAGGTTTGAAAACTGTAGTTGGAGCCGATATCAAGTGAAATTTGCATTTCTGTTTCTATTTTGTTTTATTACAACAAAGGTGGTGTCTGGAACGTTTTAAGCAGAGCTGGGAAATAAAAGTATGTTTGTCCTTAGAAGATTTGACGACTGCAGTTCTTTTCAAACATTTCCGAAGACAGTTGTTGCGTGATGAACACATCTGTACAACTAAGCAGAGGATATCGGCGAGTTTCTTGTGTAGCGCAAAGTTCAAATTCAAAACCTCAAGCAATTTTCGGAAAACGGAAGAAGGACGACTTTACAAGCGTACCTATTTTGGAATGTTGACTTCTACACATCACTTGCAATGCCCTACTCCGAAAATATCAACGATTGCTTGGTTGAAGAACCATCGTGTTTTGCCTGTTTCTTCGACACTTTCGACATGAACTGATGTAACCGGTGGATGTATCCAGAAAACCGGTGTGAATCAGTTGCTAATTTGGGGCACAGTTGGTGCGCACTAGCTACTCGACTGTAATCTGGATTTAAGGATTTTAAAGTTAGCAACAGTGGACAACCTAAATCGGTCATCACGGAAGCGTGGTCGTTGTCGCAGATCAAATGTCGGCATTGCGATGCGAAAATACCCACAAAGATTGCATAAATAATTATATTTGCAATCTTTGTTGCTCTCCAAATTTATTGAAGTTTTAAATCTTAAAAAAATTTCAATTATGCTGCATTTACTGCGATTCTTGATGCATACAAAAATCAAACATAACAACGGGGGTTCAATGAAAGTGCGTGTTCGTGAGAATTTTTCTTGCGACTTTGTAACTTGCCCATCGCTTTTAAACCTACCAACATTTTCAATGATGTGTCGAGCCATTGGAGCAACGGCGCAAAGCAATTGCTAAAAGACAAAGCTACTTTTCTCTTGTGCCGCTGGTAACGTAAAATAGAGTTTATTTGAACCACCGACTATCAAATATCGAAAAATCAGAGAAATGTTTCCGTGCACAAAACCTGTGAGCTTATTTTGTGCAGTCAGTTTATTCTGGAGCAACCACGCATTGTAGTTGCTAAAACAGAAAGCTGCGTTTGATGTTTTTCTGCAACTCTCAAATCTTTCTGCAACATTCAACTGCCCTGCCACACGGTCAGTGCAGAATAGTAAAAGCGCAAGCAAAGGAAGCAGGCTTGTGCTAAGTAGGTCATGATGTTCGCAGCCAGCGCTAATTTTGCCTTGATCCTGATTAACTTTCCCAAAACCGCTGGTTTTGTGAGGAAACGAACATCTGAAATACTCTGGTATCGAATGTATAACACAAGCTCCATTACACTTGTTTCTTTATTGTCTGCTAACGGGCAAAAATGTCATAACAGAGGCACATCATGAGGCATATTGAATTGATAACCAAAAACGTATTATAATGGTATTTCGTCACTGCTGCATAAAGCGCGGTAGAACTTTTGAGTGATTGCAAATTGTTTGCCTGGTTGCACCACAACATCAATTCGTTGGTTAAAATAACAATAGTGCCGAACTTCGTTCAGGTATGTATGAGTAAACAAATATCCACTAAAATCCGAAATAATGTGGTAAAACAGGTTTCAGTTTCATATTTATGAAGATAATTTTGGACCGAATGTTTGCTGCTCTGTATCACTCTTACATTTCACATGATTTCACTTTAGTTTTTATAACTCTTTCTCGGTAAACCTGATCTGTCTATTTTTATTTTGTGAAAAATAAGGCATTCGTGGATTTGATTAACACTTCATATCAAACAGAGCAAGTACTGTATATGTTCAGTTGTTCATGTGTCAAATAAATTTTGTTTTCATCTTTGCGAATTAACAGGTTGTAGCCTAAATGTTTCTCGTCTTGCGCAGGAGAGTCGAAATTCATGATGTTCTCTTTCCTCGAAGTGTCAGCGCTCGTTCTTGTGTCTTGCATCTTCTGTTTAATCCTTCCTGAGACTATGCATTCACCTCTTCCGCAGACAGTGGAGGAAGCACTAGCTATGAAGAGGTGAGCAGATTACATAATATAATCTGCGTATAACCAAAAACAGCAGCATAAAAGGCAAATGCTTAAATTCTGAACGTAAGAAGGAAAAATGTAGGCAGCTAATACGTGAACAACGTACTTCCTTCGTCCAGAAACAATTATGTCGAGTGACATCACTTAATTTTTGAATTTCTGAATGTTTAATGTAGTTTAGAGAAACTCGGCTTGAAATGCTTGGGATGTAAGTTCAAAGTCCGTGCAGCCACCTAGATAGCATTCCTATCATTTACTTTACTTGGTTTTTATAACATGCAAAACCAAAATATTACAAACACCACAATGAAGTGTATGAATGAATCAATTTATTTGTCAGCAGACACGAAGTCCATAGTACATACACACACTCTTTACACAACGCAGGTAGATCAAACTAGACAGAAAAGAAATGAAGAACTTTTTACAACGGCATTGGAGCAGGCTGAATCACAGGGTTACAGACCCTTTCTCAGCAGAACGATTTGCAACGGCGTTAGAGACAGAACCACAGGGTTACAGACACCTTAAAACTATTGTCTGCTAACCCGTAATACTTGGTGCAACACTACTGCAGAGTAGGGCGGCAATTCCTAAACTGGTGGAGGCCAGGTAGAGTACGATAGCGTTGTGGCATGACACACCATCAATCAAACAAACACTGCAATTCTCGAGTCCTTAGTCACTCAGTCACAAATCACAAAGTAAAATGCAATTGTAGTATTCAAAGAATAGGGACGAATACAAACAATCTGGCTGCATCAAAGCGCACAACGTCAGACTTTCTCTATCTTTCGAGAAACAGGCACACATTTTTTCTTAACAAGGTCTAAAAGGTAGGAATGTTACATTGAACATGATGAATACTAACACTCGCTCTCCAGTACAGGTTGTATAGAGCTCTGCACTGGAAATTATAGGCTACTGTAACAAACGTTTATACGTAGCGAAGCGTTAAATTTAGAAGAATTTTTCGTTTTGAATGGGATGCAACATGCAATGCTACAGTATTTCATGCCATCGATTGTACTTACGAGTACACAAATTCTTTTCAAGATTCCATGAAAATCTGACATGTGGTGGCACATTCTGAACAGGCCCGAGAAATACGATGGGGAAAATATGGATGATCGCAATATACAGTATCATGTGAAATTTTCCACCTTTCCATAATTGAATCGACGAATAACCTTTATTTTTTGTTTGCATGTCGTTTGAAAGCAGTAGAATGGAGTTTTTTTTGGCATCACACTTTCTTTCAGCGTTTTTAGCCCAAAAGAACAAAATAAAAGCAGTACATGTCAGGTTGGCTGTGTCGAAGTCGCAAGGAGTCGGAGGTTTCCGGGTGGACTCAGACACGGATTTCTAAGAACACTGGGAGTTGGAGTCGGATTTTTTATCCGCATCCGAGTAGGGAAGTAAAGTTGAATCATTTTTTCCATCGTACTCCTGGGTTAGGACTCCTAACTCGTGCCTGCAGAAATAGTACAATTTCTTTTGAAACTTTCATCAGAGCAGAGAATTCTTGCTGTGCACCACGATTTTCATTGAATGCTACAAAATCACCTACCTTCACCTTGAATTCGAACACAGCATAATGGGAAGAACGCTTTGTCTTGTCTTAGTCAACAGTGCGCGTTGCTTATTGCTTACAAAATTACATGTATTCGCAACCGTTTTACGCGTCATTGCTCAATCGACATTGCCCAGATGGTTCTCAGTGGCAATGCATATCCTCGAAAAAGCACCCATACCCAAGAGAACATGCGTCGTGCAGTTGTATATCGCATACCTCCAAGCGTGCTTCCGGAAGGTAGAACTTACAGCAATGGTGCGAGTGAGACGAGCTTTTCATGCTGCAATTTTAACAGAAAATGCTCATCTCTGAAATGCTTTTTGCTCACTTCTTTGCAATTATTGACATTAAAACTTCATTCACGTTATGCTAAGAGGTCGGAGTCGGGGGTCGAAGTGGGAAAATTTCGAAAGGTCGGGAAATTTTGGGAGCTAGGAGTTGGAGTCTGATATTTTACCTCCGACTCCGCATTCCCCGACCCTGGTTAATGCGATCAAATTTACCAACACAGCTGTTGCAGAAGTTTGGAGCAAAAATCCCTGAATTTTGAAGAATCTAGACGGTGAACTTTCTCTGTGTTTTGTATTGATAAATAACAATCGTGTTGAAAATTACAAGATGAACTTGTGTAAGCTTCGACACTTTCAAAAACCGCTTTGCCATACCTATCACCGTTCCGAGGCTTGAAAAACGTTATCACAGTTACATTATACACGTCGCTGGCTGATATTTTTCAACGAAAGCATTTCGATTCTTCGCAGATGTTTTCTGTGTCCAGAAAGCAGGAGTGAGAGGCTCTGTAAACAATTTTTTGCAAACGCTGAGGTGCAAAGAAAGGTGTTTTCGCAATTTGGCACTGTGCAGCTCTTATGCAGCTTAACTAAACAACGGTCAGTTGCTCGCTGCGAAAAAAAATTTTTCGCAAACCATTAGAATATTTTCATTCGTTTTGTTGAGCCTCTTTGTCGTGCAAGGCCGTATGAATGTTGCTTGGTTTGAGCAAACATTTGCATTTTTATTTCTCGTTTTGATTCCTTAGCGTGGTACACAGCAACCGATGCTGTGGTCAACGTAGAAAATATTGAATTGGTTGGTGACGTCTGGAGATTTAAAGATGATGTTGATGCTTAGAGACAAAGAGGCATGAATTAGCGTAGTTGCCATGCTGCTTAATGACATATTAGAAAGTGCCAATTTGAATTTCACCAACAAACACATATCTGTAGAACAGTATTGTTTAGTGGAAAGTAAATAAAATCATTTTTACCTTTTCAGAAAACCTATCAGCTGCCCATGGTTACGGTTGAAGAAGAAAAATAAAGCCAATGGCACTCAACACATCTCATCCGGCATCATCTAAATTTTTGAGAGCATCATGTTGAACTTTTTTCAGTAACGACCGCTGCAAACAGGCTGGCTCTTCCAGTTGCTTTACGTGACTTTGTGATTTTTGCTTGTTTGCTGTACTCAAAGCAATGTTTTCATGAGGGAATGTTAGCTACGAAGCAGGATTTTTGTGATATTTCTTTGACATGTGCTTCACTCTTCACATGAGCATGGTATAATTAAATCTATAAACAGATCTGGTAGAAGCAAGATGATGGCTAAATGCAATCATCTTACAGCTCGGAAAGATGCTGATTGATCGTAAGTGTCGATGTCGATGAATCTTTGAAATGGTTGCATGGTGAAAGCGTCCTTGAATCCTCTTAAGCGTTCTCAGTCCACACTTAAGTAAACGAGTAAACGCTGGATACGAAACTGTAGCACATCCGACTATGGTGGACAACTGGAAAATACTGTATGTGCTACCAATATCTCAAGGCCCAAGTCAAAGCTTTTATTTTTCGATATAAATTGTATTTATATCGAATATAAACCTCAATAAATGCCATTTGATTCGCTTGTTGTTGGTCACTTCTGTGACTTTACTATTGTATTGGTTAGAGAGAGATTTTGAGTAAAACCAAAGGAGGACGACCAACAACTTGCCAGGTCGTTAAAGCTCTATGAGCAAGAAGAGCTCTAAAACACTATCTAAAATAGCTGTTTGCTAGGGCGTTTTACCAGCATCGTCTTGAGCAGGAGTGGGCAAATATTTTCTACGGGGTGTTACATTGAAAACTTTATTGCGACCGGCATCGGCATATATTAGATGCATCTATAATCGCTTCAAACTTTGACAAAAACATTTGGTATTAGCTAGCACAAAACGAAGGTAACAATAGTCACTTCCGGTTAAATCAAATCGCGAGTTTCTGCTCGATTAAACTCAAATTTTCTGGACAAACGACTTTACATACGCAGAACATTCGTGCAATTTTTCGTTGCAAAAGACTAAGTACAGAAATTATCACGTTTTACGCAACCAATCTATGCACATTGCTGGTTTCAAAAGTGTTGTGGCCTGGATCCCACACAACCTACAGAAATTCAACCTTGTATCCAATTGATCGACGATTGGAGTTTTAATAGAAAGGTTATATTTGCGAATTTGTCTTTTTTCCACTTTCCTGCACTAATGTTTTGCAAACACTAACTATCTGTTAGTATTAAAACCTTTGAAAACGTTGAATAGAAAAAAGCAATAAAGGGCGTAAGGAAATGGCATACGATTGTGAGCCAAAAGACAACTGATTTTAGTGAGTGTGGTTGTATAACGATTGCTGATATGTTGATGTAAACACAGCAACCAGCTTTTGTGGCTGTTGTGCTCCCATCGGTGTAACTATGCACATATTGGCTGCATTGCTCATACACGAAAGATTGGATGAGTAGCATTGGCAAGCACGAACAGCCTAGAGTAATTGGAATGACAGCATCCACGATAGTGAGTAGTTGTGGCAATCAGTAAAACTTGTTTTAAGCAATTGGATTGCTTCCAAGCAAAAACAAGGAGATATCCTCGTTTTGCCTCTTTTCGAGCGTAGATCGTTTCATGGCGCACGGTGTGCAGAAAGAGCTGCAGGGAACTCACGCAGAACATAAAAACAGGCCGAGTTCGCAGAACATAAAAACAGGCCGACTTAATATGAAACCAGAAGTTGTGCAAACACCAGCCCGTGGTGTAGTGGTAAGTGCGTCCGCTTCGGTGCTGGTAGGTCGAGTGGTCGACTCTCGGCCGGGTCTTACCAAGACCTTGTAAATTGGTACTGTAGCCTTCTTACCAGGCGCACGGTGTACGGAAGAGCTGCAGGGAACACAATCAGAACACAAAACCAACCGAGTGAAAATGAACCCAGAAATTGTACACTC